>X3_Alpine_Chamois__coassemble_64_pt1 | contig 10279 bp, 9 predicted proteins | sample X3_Alpine_Chamois__metabat2_high_PE_002 | metagenome-assembled genome bin X3_Alpine_Chamois | reverse complement strand
AACAGCAACACACCATAAAAACAAAACAGACGACCTAAGTCGTCTGCTCTGCATTAAATCCAGCGGAGAGGGAGGGATTCGAACCCCCGGAGCCTCGCAGCTCAACGGTTTTCAAGACCGCCGCAATCGACCACTCTGCCACCTCTCCAAAGGACAAAAGTACAACAAGAAATTGAATCTACCAAATTTTTTGTTGAAAAATGTCTATTTTATTTTGCGTCTATTTGGCAATCGGTTTATAATCAGTTATTTATGCAATAGGTAAAATGTGCTATTTTTTGGGTATCGATGATGCTTTTACCATAAAATAGTTGGTATTAGCGTCGCTATTGAGCAGACGGTACTCATGTCTATTGCCCCACGACGCAGGTCTATCCTCAATTTTGCAGTTCTCTTCGGTGTCGTTTTCTATGTAGTTCCCGATTAGCGAGTGCCACTCATTAATACGGCTTATAGAACTCTGGTAATGGAAAAGTTCATTACGCTTGTCGCATAGTTCGTTGAGTGCCTCGATATATATTGCTCGGTAGTCCTCAAATTCGAGTATTTTACCGATAAGTGGATTTCGGGATGTATCGCCCCATTTGAGTGGATTTTGACGTCCTGAGTCGCTCTGAACACCGCAGTGCGATGATGTTCCAAGGGTGTTATCGTAGTCGTATGGGATAAAGAAGAATTTATAGTTATCCTTGTCCGATGAGTTGAAATACATATAGAAGTTGTTACAGTTATTCCAGTAGTCGTCCCACATTCCAACAACAACGTTTGTAGCATAGGTGCGCAGCAGCAGTGATACGTCGCAAACCGATGCTATCCAATCGTGGAAGTCCTGACCCTTGCGCTGTGTGAGGTTGCGTGTGAACTCTATGAGCTGTGTTCGTGCGGCCTCGTAGTTTTCGACATCGCCCTTGTACTCGTATGTATAGTCCGTGCCTGAGTCGTCGTCGTAGAACATCGAGCAGTTGTATATATCATTATAGTTGAGCGTAGCTCCCCAGCGACACTTCCATAGGTTGTGCTCGTGGTCGCCAAACAGCTCTTTGCGCATTTTTACGTAGCGGTCGTCTATCGCCTCCAACATAACATATACACCATAGTATGCTGGCTGCTCATCGCCCTCGACGTGAATCCATAGGCGGCAATATGAGCTGTATGGTGCTGTCCAAATGCCGTAACGACGGAAGAGGTCGTAGCAGTATATCTCGCGGCAGTATGCGCTATCATCCTTAAACCATTTCAGATGGAGCTTGCGGACACTATGAAGCTCGTGTTCGTCATCCTTCTGGTATTTACGTAGGTTTATCATAAAGTGGCAATGTCGCCAATCTGTGTTGTTTGCAGTGTGCATCTCTCCGCCGTTACCCTCTGGTCGGCGGCGAGACGTATTGCCACGTAGGCGCAGGCCAGCATCTGTGAAGTTATATGTTTCACTTCTGTCTTTGTACTCTACGTCGCAGTGTATATAGGCACTTGTATTACTATCTCTATCATACTCTTTGAGGAGTTCATTCCACTGTTCGACAGATACTTCGACGTGAATCTCGGGTAGGGCAGACATATTAAACACCCTATCCAGAGTTCCAGCAGCCCATTCGGTGTTAGGGTAATCTGGGTTACATAGTGTTACATCGGTTGATGGTTTGTCCGATGGGTCGTCAGGAAAGCGTAGTGGCTCATCTTTTGTGCAACCTGCCATGACTACTACTGTTAGTAGCAGTGATAGGATATTGATGTTATACTTTCTCATTTTGTCTCAATTTTTGAATGTAAAGGTAGCAATTTTCTGATATTTGTATGCACCTACCATATATTAATTTATATAAAACCCTGTTTTCTTCGTTACTCGGTTTGCAGCTCCGCGTTAACCTTTGTCTCTCTACTTTTAGGGTTAAGTATCTTAATTAGTGAGTCGTAGTAGCTCTTCGATACGGGTATGCGGCGTATCGACTCGTCATCGAGTGTTAGATAATGCAGTCGCCTCTCCTCCTGGATAAAACGTATCTTGTTTATGTTTACAATATACGAGCGGTGGCAACGCACCATACACGTGCCTTCCAAGCTCTGCTCTACGCTGCGCGTACGGCAACGCATCATATAAGAGGTAATCTTGTCGTTGTGTTTATAGTGGACCTTAATATAGTTGTCCTCCGATTCAAGGTAGTAGAGTGAATCTACGTGTATCGTTAGGCGCAGAATGTTGCTATTGTCGTATAAGCTAATCATCGTTGGACCCTGCTCGGTGCTTGTTATCTTTGAACTGTTGGCAACAGCTCGTAGCTCCTGCTCCTTACTCTTTTGTAGAATACGGTAGTCCTCGCCAAGTCTTTGCAGTTGATATTGAGTAGCCTCCAACTCTTCACATTTAACGCGATATGCGGCATAGAAGAATATAAGGCTGTTGGGTATCAGCAGTATAAGCGTTACGCACATTAGGGCTTTTGTTGCTATTGTGGGTATTGCCACACCCTCGGTTGGGAAGAGACTCGTTGTAATGAGTGTGTACAGAAGCGATATTAGAAGATTCTCACCCATCATCCACCAAGCATATGTCATCATCGTTAGTTTCATTCTGTCCTGTATCACATTCATCAATATGCGGCTCAGGATTAGAATGACGATGGATGCTGTATAGAAGATAATGGTGAAGCCAAAGCGTAGCATATCTTCGATGCTAAACCACACAGCAATGGAGAATGGCTGATATATCAGCATAAAGATAACCGAGAATATCACCGTCAATGATATTGCGACGGATGTATATCTACGTGATACTAGAAATTTTGGAATTTCCCCGTGTTTCATAGTTTCTATATGAGCTTATTTGACTACAAAAGTACATAAATTGTAAAATTTTACAAAATATTTACCACATATTTTGCATTTCTACCACTAAATATCATTTTTCGCCACATTTCACGTGCGTATATGCGAAGAGTAAGTATCTTTGCGGGGTCGTTGCGAAAATTGGTGCGATTGAGGGTTGCGATTGAGTGTCGTATCGCCAAAATGCATTTGGGCTGGCAACGCTTGACTGGTTGTGCGACGAGGTTGTTCAACGCGCGACGTTGTCAAACCACTATACCAAGATAAGTGCGTGATGGTTGCGAAAACGAATAAAATGTTAAACTAACACAATATTTCGAATGAAAATTATTGGAACGGGATCGGCGCATCCCAAATGTGCGGTGAGTAACGAGATGCTTGAGCAGTTTCTCGAAACAACGGATGAGTGGATTACAGAACGTACAGGAATCAAGGAGCGCTGTGTAATTTCGTCGGAGAAGCTTGAGGATATGGCTGTTGATGCAGCTAACAAAGCCCTCGAAAATGCAGGACTCACGGCAAAGGATATCGACTTCCTTATCTGCTCGAATGTTGTCAATGAGTATGTAACACCTGCGCTGAGCTGCATCATTCAGGGTAAGATTGGTGCTACGTGCCCAACCGTAGATATCAACGCTGCGTGTGCAGGTTTCATCTATGCAATGGATATTGCAGAGGATAAGTTGAAGTGTAAGAAAGCTAAGAACATCCTTATAGTGTGCGCTGAGGAGCCATCGCGTATGGTTAGCTGGCAGAATCGTAGTACGTGTGTACTCTTTGGTGATGGTGCTGGTGCTGCGGTTGTTACCGAAGGTGATGAGTTGAAGGCAATTCGTCTAACTACTTCATCTCTTACCGAGGTACTCTACTACCAGCGTAGATTGGAGCCAACACCATATATCGACAAGGACGAGAACTTCGAGCCTTTGGTGATGAAGGGTCGTGAGGTGTTTAAGCATGCGGTAACCAACTCGTGCAAGGATATTCGTAAACTTCTCAACGAAACAGGCTTGGAGCCTGACGATATTCGCTACTATGTTTTGCACCAGGCAAATCGCCGTATCATCGATTCTATTCGAAACTTCCTCGGTGTTGAGGAGGAGAAGGTGCCACACAATGTTGAGCGCTATGGTAACATATCGTCGGCTGCACTTCCTGCGTTGCTCGATGAACTCAATAGAGCAGGAAAGCTCAAAAAGGGCGACAAGTTGGTGTTTAGTGCCTTTGGTGCAGGTTTCACTACGGGTGCTTGTATCATCGAGTGGGCAATTTAAGTTATTGATTAATCAGATGGCATGCTCGGCGTAGTGTGTCGAAAAAAAGATATAAAGATGGAACAGAGAGTAGTTATCACCGGTATTGGTGCAATCACCCCTGTGGGTAATCATATTGAGGAGACTTGGCAGAATCTTGTTGATGGTAAGTGTGGTATAGATTTTATCAAGGGCTTCGATGAGTATAATCTTCCAGTGAAGGTTGCAGGTCAGATTAAGAATTTCGACCAGTCGGAGTATGAACTCAATGCTGGCTTAGCACGTCGTAGCGACCGTTTCTGCTTGTATGCTATGGCTGCTGCATCGGATGCTATGAAGGATTCGGGCCTTTTGAGCGGCGAGAATATCGAGCCTGAGCGTCTTGGCGTATATATTGGCTCGGGTATCGGTGGTATGGATACATTCGTTAACCAGACAAAGGTAATGTTGGAGGAGGGTGTAGGTCGTATCTCACCATTCTTCGTGCCTATGATGATTTCGAATATTGCATCGGGTAATGTGGCTATCTCGCATAATGCTCAGGGTGTATGCCTCCCTGTTGTAACAGCTTGTGCTACGGGTACTCACGCCGCTGGCGAGGCATACCGCGCTATTAAGCACGGATATGCTGATGCTATAATCACTGGTGGTGCCGAGGCCTCGGTACATCCACTCGCAATCGGCGGTTTTGCTAACAGCAAGGCCCTATCACGTTCGGAGGATCCATTGCAGGCATCGCTCCCATTCTCTGCCGACCGCCATGGCTTTGTTATTGCCGAGGGTGCCGGTATGATGGTATTCGAGTCGATGGAGAGTGCTTTGAAGCGTGGTGCTAAAATCTATGCTGAGGTTGTTGGTTATGGCAATAGCTGTGATGCTCACCACTTCACAGCTCCACGTCCTGATGGTGTTCCTGCATCACGAGCTATCAAGCAGGCTCTCGACGAGGCTGGTTTCGATGCAGATAAGGACTTGCTCTATATCAATGCTCACGGCACAGGTACACCGCTTAACGATGCTGCTGAGACCAAGGCTATTAAGTTGGCTATGGGCGAGGATGCGGCAAAGCGTGCTATGATTACATCGACAAAATCTATTACGGGTCATATGCTCGGTGCTACGGGTGCTGTCGAGCTGATTGCTTCGGCTCTATCGCTTCACCACGGCGTGGTAACACCAACCATCGGTCTTACTAACCCAGACCCAGAGTGCGACCTTGACTACACACCATTGAAGGCTCGTAAGGCAGACCTTACTGTGGCAATATCTAACTCGTTAGGCTTCGGTGGACACAATGCTTGTGTAGCACTTCGCAAGTGGAATGATAAGTAATTTAATGGCTTGCGACAGCCTGTCGTAGGCGTAAAGAGAGAAATATATGAAACTTTTGGAAGGAAAAGTTGCACTTGTAACGGGTGCAGGTCGTGGCATTGGTAAGGCTATTGCCTTGCGTTATGCTCAGGAGGGTGCCAATGTGGCATTCACAGATTTGGCTATTAACGAGGCTGTTGAGGAGACTGTTAAGGAGCTTGAAGCTTTGGGCGTTAAGGCTAAGGCTTATGCTTCGAATGCAGCTCTCTTTGAGGAGACTCACGAGGTTGTTAAGCAGGTTGTTGAGGATTTTGGTCGTATCGATGTGTTGGTGAACAACGCTGGTATCACCAAGGATGGTCTTATGATGCGTATGTCTGAGGCTCAGTGGGATGCTGTTATCAACGTAAATCTCAAATCGGCATTCAACTTTATCCACGCCGTAGTGCCTGTTATGGCTAAGCAGCGTAGTGGCTCGATTATCAATATGTCGTCGGTTGTTGGTGTTAGCGGTAATGCAGGTCAGTGTAACTACTCAGCATCGAAGGCTGGTATGATTGGCTTGGCAAAGTCTATTGCTAAGGAGATGGGTCCTCGTGGCATCCGTGCAAACTGCATCGCTCCTGGCTTTATCATTACCGAGATGACAAACCAACTCTCGCAGGAGATTAAGGATCAGTGGGCAGCGCAGATTCCATTGCGTCGTGGTGGTACGCCTGAGGATGTTGCCAACGTAGCACTATTCCTTGCATCGGACCTCTCGTCGTATGTTAGCGGTCAGACTATCCACTGCTGTGGTGCTATGAACTGCTAATTGTTGTTTGGCGAACAAAAAAAATTAGGGTCTCAAATTTGAGACCCTAATTTTTTTATGCTCTATTCAAGGATTACTTGTTGTAAGCCTTCATAACAGAGATAAGGTCGAGAACCTTGTTCGAGTAACCCCACTCGTTGTCGTACCAAGAAACAACCTTCATAAATGTCTCGTTGATAGCGATACCAGCAGTTGCGTCGAAGATAGATGTGCGAGCGTCGCCAAGGAAATCTGATGAAACAACAGCCTCGTCAGTGTAACCGAGGATGCCCTTGAACTCATTCTCAGAAGCCTTCTTCATAGCTGCGCAAACCTCCTCGTAAGTAGTAGGCTTAGCAAGGTTTACAGTAAGGTCAACAACAGAAACGTCCAAAGTAGGAACACGCATTGACATACCAGTAAGCTTACCCTTGAGCTCAGGAATAACCTTACCTACGGCCTTAGCAGCACCTGTTGACGATGGGATGATGTTGCCGCAAGCAGCACGGCCACCACGCCAGTCCTTCAATGATGGACCATCAACGGTCTTCTGAGTAGCAGTTACAGAGTGAACAGTTGTCATAAGACCATTAACCAAACCGAAGTTGTCGTTAAGAACCTTAGCGATAGGAGCCAAACAGTTAGTAGTACAAGATGCGTTAGATACGATAGTCTGACCAGCATACTCAGAAGTGTTAACGCCGCAAACGAACATTGGGGTGTCGTCCTTCGATGGAGCTGACATAACAACATACTTAGCACCTGCTGTGATGTGTGCCTGAGCCTTCTCGGCTGTGAGGAACAAACCTGTTGACTCAACAACGTACTCAGCATCAACCTCGTTCCACTTCAAGTTTGCAGGATCCTTCTCAGCTGTTACGCGGATAGAATTACCGTTAACGATAAGAGTATTCTTCTCCAAGCAGTAGTCAACAGTACCCTCAAACTTACCGTGCATAGTGTCATACTTAAGCATATAAGCCAAGTAATCTACTGGGCAGAGGTCGTTGATACCTACTACCTGAAATTTGTCTGCCTGATTGCAAGCAGCACGGAATACCATACGACCAATACGACCGAAGCCATTGATACCAATCTTAATCTGTGCCATAGTAAAAAATTTTTATAATGAATCAATAAACTATTTTCCACTCAAATATCCGCAAAATTATACACTTTTGGTATATTTAGCAAGTAAAATTAAAATATTTTAATAAAAAAAGAGCTTTTCTTAGCGTGCTACGCTTTTAGCGCGCTTTGCCATTGCCGATGCAAAGACAAAGTCGTTTAGCTCACGGTTCTCGGATTGTAGGATGTTATCCTTCGTACCTTCCCACCATTTATGCCCCTCATATATATAAACAATCTTCTCGCCAATCTCCATCACCGAGTTCATATCGTGCGTATTGATGATTGTGGTGATGTTAAACTCCTTGGTGATGTCATAGATAAGGTTGTCGATGACTACCGACGTTTGTGGGTCGAGACCTGAGTTAGGCTCGTCGCAAAAGAGGTAGCGTGGGTTGAGGACAATAGCGCGGGCGATTGCTACACGCTTGACCATACCACCCGATAGCTCCGATGGGTATAACTGGTGTGCGCCCGTAAGCTTTACTCGTTCCAAACAGAAATCGACTCTATCACGCTTTTCTCCCTCGCTCATAGTGGTAAACAGGTCGAGAGGCAGACGGACATTCTCCTTGACGGTTGATGAGTCGAGGAGTGCGCCACCTTGGAAGATCATACCTATATGCTTACGTATATCACGTCGCTGCTTGAAGTTGAGCGTAGTGTAGCAAACATCATCGTAGAAGATGTTGCCCTTATCAACCTCGTGCAATCCGACGAGTGATTTGAGCAATACGGTCTTGCCCGAACCACTTCGTCCGATGATTAGGTTGGTCTTACCCGTGTCAAATTCAACCGATATGTCGTCGAGAGCGGTTCTTCCCTCGAAGGTCTTAGATATATGGTCGGCTCGTATCATACGCGCATAATCTGTGTTAGGATAAGGTCGAAAATCATAATTGTGATGGAGCTTGACACCACAGCACGAGTCGATGCTCGTCCCACCTCCAATGAGCTACCCTTAGCGTAGTAGCCGCAGAATGCCGATATCGACGTGATGATAAAGGCAAAGACTGCACCTTTGACCAAAGCATAGGTGATGGCAAATGGCTCGAAGTAGTAGAATAGACCCTCGATGTAGTCGCCAGGGAGCATAATACCAGTGAAGTATCCAATGGCATAACCACCCACAATACCCACGAATATACTAAACAGCGTGAGCAGTGGGAAGAAGAGTACTGTAGCCACAATCTTTGGGAGTATAAGGTAAGATGCTGAGTTAACACCCATAATCTCCAATGCATCAATTTGCTCGGTGATACGCATTGTACCAATCTCTGAGGCGATGTTCGAGCCAATCTTACCCGCCAGAATGAGTGCTACAACCGTTGATGAAAACTCCAAAATCATAACCTCACGAGTAGCGTAGCCAATCATAAACTGCGGAATGAATGGCGACTCCAACGTAATTGCCATCTGCAATGCCACCACAGCACCAATGAATGTCGAGATAATAGCGGTAAGCGATATGGAATTGAAGCCAAGTGCCTCTACCTCGAACCATATACGACGAGCGTAGATGCTTAGCTTCTCGGGTCGTGAAAAGACCTTGCCAAGCAGCATAAAGTATCGTCCTATACTCTCTAAAAGCTTTATCATCTGATATTACTAATTTTTCGGTTGTCTATTTAACCTCCTCGAAATCTACGTAGTCTCCAACCTTATCTCCTTTGTCCCCTCCAACGCTGTTAGCGTTTGTCGAGCTTTGTGTGCTATTGCCACTCTGCTGCTTACGAGCATCTGCCTGTGCCTGCATTTGGCGTACAAGCTCTTCGAGAGTCATACCATTGGGATTCATATTGCCAAATCCAGAGAAGCCTCCCGCCTGGTAGTTAAATCCTGTGCCGCCAGCACCCTGCTGGAACTTCTGCTCCATCTCGCGGCGCATACGGCGCATACGTAGTGCAAAGATTGCAATGCCCAATAGGGCAAGGGCTATAATACCGAGAATAATCCAGCCTACGACCTTAAATACCACTGGGGCAAAGATGCCAATTAGAAGTAGAAAGAGGCAGAATATTGGATTTCGCTCGATGAAGGCGAGAATGCCGTATAGTATAACTTTCAAATGTATCATAATATTGGTAGCCCCGTCTATCGGGGTACATCACTAATAAAACTATATATATGCCGCAAATATACAAAATTTTTAGCAAAGAGCTCTCATTTATCAAAGCATATTCGATAATAAAGATAACAAAAACTCCTCTGGAACAACTCAACGTTGTTAGGTTGCCACAGATTGTGTGATGCTCATATAATTTATGCTCTTTGCATTGACTTCGTATAAAACGATATGTTTTGTCGCTTTGGTATATTTTTCGTATATTTGTAGGTCAATATTTAGTAATCACTCAATCGAGGTTTTCAAAGATATTGACAATGGCAAAAATAGGTAGAATAGGGGTGTTGACATCGGGAGGTGATGCCCCCGCTATGAATGCGGCGATACGAGCCATAACACGTGCTGCAATCTATAATAATTTCGAGGTTATAGGCATTAAGCGAGGCTTTTGTGGCCTACTATCGAGCGATTTTGAGAGGTTTAGCACAAAGTCGGTCAGCAATATTATACAGCAGGGCGGCACGATACTTAAATCAGCACGTTGTGCGGAGTTTTTCACCGCTGAGGGGCGTCGTAGGGCGTATGAAAATATGCAAGCCCAAGGTATAGATGCTCTGGTAGTTATTGGTGGTGATGGCTCGATATCGGGAGCTATGATATTTGCCGAGGAGTATGATGTTCCAATTGTGGCACTTCCTGGTACGATTGACAACGATTTAGGGGGTACGGATGCCACGATAGGCTACGATACAGCACTCAACACGGTTGTCGAGGCGGTGGACAAGATACGTGATACGGCAACGAGTCATGAGCGACTATTCTTCGTCGAGGTTATGGGGCGTATGGCGGGATATCTTGCTCTGAATGGGGCTATTGCATCGGGTGCTGCGGCTGCCATGATCCCCG
>X3_Alpine_Chamois__coassemble_62_pt1 | contig 10388 bp, 8 predicted proteins | sample X3_Alpine_Chamois__metabat2_high_PE_002 | metagenome-assembled genome bin X3_Alpine_Chamois | reverse complement strand
TATGCCAACAACTACTTGATTCCTCAGGGTTTCGCTAAGGCTGCTACAGCTTCTGCAAAGAAGGTACTTGCTGAGAACCTTCGTCAGCGTGCTCACAAGGATGCTAAGATTCTTGCTGACGCTCAGGCTTTGGCTGAGACTATCAACAACCTTCACCTCACTCTCACAGCTAAGGCTGAGGAGGAGAAGATTTTCGGTGCTATCACAGCTGCTGACCTTGCACAGGCATTGGCTGAGAAGGGCATTGAGGTTGATCGTAAGAACATCACTGTTGACTCAGTTAAGACTCTTGGCGAGTTTGAGGCTGTTGCTAAGCTTCACCGCGAGGTTAAGGCTACTATCAAGTTTGCAGTAGTTGCTGAGTAAGCATCAACGTAGCAAGTGCTACAATTTCAACAAAGGACTATCTGGATATTATTCGGGTAGTCCTTTTTGTTTTTAGAGAAAATTTCATCGAGATTTGCATATAACCATTAAATTACATAACTTTGTTTGGTTAAACAGACAACTATTATGGAGATTATTGAGGCAAACTATAAGCGAGAAGATATATACAACGAGGAGAAGATTGAGGCTCTGATGGTGCACTATCGTGAGATTCTACGTCTGCTGGGCGAAGACCCCGACAGAGAGGGCCTCATAAAGACTCCTGAGCGTGTAGCCAAGGCTATGTCATTCATCACAAAGGGATATGCACAAGACCCTATTGCGATTCTCCGCTCGGCAATGTTCAAAGAGGAGTATCAACAGATGGTACTCGTCAAGGATATCGAGCTATTCTCGGTTTGTGAACACCATATGTTGCCATTCATAGGCAAGGCACACGTAGCCTACATTCCTATGGCTATATAACGGGGCTTTCGAAGATTGCACGTGTGGTGGAGTGCTTTGCTCGTCGCCTGCAAGTGCAGGAGCGTTTGACTGTTCAGATTCGTGATAGCATACAGCAAGCTCTAAACCCTATTGGTGTAGCTGTGGTCATCGAGGCAAGCCACACTTGTATGCAGATGCGTGGCGTTGAGAAGCAACGTTCGGTAACAACGACATCGGCATTTACGGGTGTATTCCTTTCAGACCCCCGCACACGCGACGAATTTATGCAACTAATCAAATAATTAGGCTCGAAGAATGCGAATTGTCGTAGGCTTATCAGGAGGTGTTGACTCATCGGTGGCGGCATATCTGCTTAAACAGCAGGGACACGAGGTCATTGGGCTCTTTATGCGTAATTGGCACGATACAACAGGCACGCTCGAAGGCGACTGCCCGTGGTACGACGACCAAGTATTTGCAGAGCTTGTAGCCAAGCGTCTCGATATTGAGTTCCACTATGTTGACCTATCGGCTGAGTATCGCAAGCGTGTTGTGGACTATATGTTCGCGGAGTATGAGGCTGGGCGCACCCCTAATCCAGACGTACTCTGCAACAGAGAGATAAAGTTCGACGTATTCCTCAAAGAGGCATTAAAGCTTGGGGCAGAGAGGGTTGCCACGGGACACTACTGTCGCCGTGAGGAGTGGCAAGACGCCGATGGCAATAGACACTACCGCCTACTTGCTGGCTCAGACCCCAACAAGGACCAGAGCTACTTCCTATGCCAGCTATCACAGGAGCAACTATCGTATGCAATGTTTCCCATAGGCGACTTGCTAAAACCTGAGGTGCGACGCATTGCCGAGGAGCAGAAGCTCGCGACTGCCAAGCGTAAGGACTCACAGGGCATTTGCTTTGTGGGCAAGGTCGATTTGCCAGTATTCCTACAACAAAAACTATCGGCAAAGGATGGCAATGTTCACGAGATACTACCCCACTCACCACGTTTTGTGCAGAGGTGCGAGGATGACGACTACAAGGCACTTGCCGAGCCATACCGTCTAACAGTGCGCGATGGCAAGAAGATTGGTACGCATAACGGAGCACACTTCTACACAATAGGTCAACGTAAGGGCTTAGGTATTGGAGGTAGGCGAGAGTCGCTCTTCGTCATCGGTACAGATGTAGAGCAGAATGTTGTGTATGTTGGCGAGGGAGACAACCATCCGGGGCTTTACCGCAAGGCTCTACACATTCGCCCCGAAGATATTCATTGGGTTGACCCTGTGGATAGTATGCAGGCGGGTGAACGGCGTCGATATGAGTTACGAATACGCTATCGCCAGCCACTACAAGCTGCCGAGTTGATAATGGAGAATGATGGACTATACATACTCTTCAACGAGCCACAACGTGGCATTACGGCAGGACAATTTGCTGCGTGGTACTCAGGAGATAAGCTACTGGGTAGCGGGGTCATTAGCCGTTAGACACGTAGAGGATTACGTACAGAGAATTTGGGCGTATTTTTCAGATAAAACGCATCAGATTCTCTGTAATTGATATAATATATATTTTCCATTCATAATCCTTGCATTTTAGGAAAATATTGCTTATTTTTGTAAGCTATTAAAGCAATTTTATTGAAACTATTTAATTATTTAACTATAAATTAAGACGATTATGGCAGATGTAAAACGTGTCTATACCTTTGGCAACAAAGAGGCTGAGGGTAATGGCAAGATGCGAGAGTTGCTCGGTGGTAAGGGTGCCAACCTCGCCGAGATGAACTTGATCGGTATTCCAGTACCTCCTGGATTTACCATCACAACAGACGTATGTTCGGAGTACTACTCACAGGGCAAGGAGCGAGTTATCGAGTTGTTGCGCCCTGAGGTGGAGGCAGCTATCAAGAATATCGAGAACCTTACAGGTCGTAAGTTTGGCGACGAGAACCTTCCACTTCTTGTTTCAGTACGTTCTGGTGCTCGTGCCTCAATGCCAGGTATGATGGACACTATTCTTAACCTTGGTATGAACGATGAGGCTGTTGAGGCTATCGCTAAGCTCTCTGGCAACCCTCGTTTCGCTTGGGATTCATATCGTCGTTTCGTTCAGATGTATGGTGATGTCGTTCTCGATATGAAGCCAGCATCAAAGGAGGATCAGGACCCATTCGAGGTTATCATCGAGGCTCAGAAGGAGAAGCGCGGCATCAAGGCTGACACCGACCTTACTACTGAGGACTTGAAGGAGCTCGTAGTAGCTTTCAAGAAGGCCGTAAAGGAGCAGACTGGCAAGGAGTTCCCAACAAGCGCATGGGAGCAGCTTTGGGGTGCTATTTGCGCAGTGTTCGGTTCGTGGATGAACGAGCGTGCTATCCTCTATCGTAAGCTCAACAACATCCCAGAGGCTTGGGGTACTGCTGTATCTGTTCAGGCAATGGTATTCGGTAACATGGGTGAGAACTCAGCAACAGGTGTTGCATTCTCTCGTGATGCCGCTACGGGTGAGAACATCTTCAACGGTGAGTACTTGATTAATGCTCAGGGTGAGGACGTTGTTGCAGGTATCCGTACTCCACAGCAGATTACAATCGAGGGTTCGAAGCGTTGGGCTGCTGCTCAGAACATCTCTGAGGAGGAGCGTAAGAGCAAGTATCCTTCATTGGAGGAGGTTATGCCTGAGGTATATGCCGAGCTTAACGGTATCCAGCACCACTTGGAGGAGTACTTCACAGATATGCAGGACATCGAGTTCACAATCCAGGATGGCAAGCTTTGGATGTTGCAGTGCCGTAACGGTAAGCGTACTGGTGCAGCAATGGTTAAGATTGCTATGGATATGTTGCGTGAGGGTCTCATCGACGAGAAGACTGCGGTTTTGCGTTGCGAGCCTGAGAAGCTCGACGAGTTGCTCCACCCTGTATTCGACAAGAAGGCTATCAAGAATGCCAAAGTTTTGGTTAAGGGTCTTCCAGCATCACCAGGTGCAGCTACTGGCCCAGTAGTATTCTTTGCTGACGACGCTGAGAAGCACCTCAATGCAACAGGTCAGAAGGCTATCTTGGTTCGTATCGAGACATCGCCTGAGGACTTGAAGGGTATGCTTGATGCAGCTGGTATCCTCACTGCACGTGGTGGTATGACATCTCACGCTGCCGTTGTTGCACGTGGTATGGGTAAGTGCTGCGTATCGGGTGCTGGTGAGTTGGAGATTGACTATAAGACTCGTACAATCAAGATTAATGGCCACACCATTAAGGAGGGCGATTGGATTTCGTTGAATGGTTCAACAGGTGAGGTTTACCTCGGCGAGGTAGCTACGCAGGCTGCTAACCTCGATGGCGACTTCGGTAAGTTGATGGAGTTGGCAGGCAAGTACTCGAAGATGAACGTACGCGCTAACGCCGACACTCCACGTGATGCTGAGCAGGCATTCGCATTCGGCGCACAGGGTATCGGTCTTTGCCGTACAGAGCATATGTTCTTCGAGGGCGACCGTATCAAGGCTATCCGCGAGATGATTCTTTCGGACGATGAGGCTGGCCGTCGTGTAGCATTGGCTAAGTTGTTGCCTATGCAGCGTGGCGACTTCGAGGGTCTGTTCAAGGTTATGAACGGCTACCCAGTTATCGTTCGTTTGCTCGACCCACCATTGCACGAGTTCGCTCCTAACACCGAGAAGGATCAGAAGGAGATGGCCGAGACTATGGGTATTTCTTTCGAGAAGGTTGCTGCCAAAGTTGAGGCTTTGCACGAGGTTAACCCAATGTTGGGACACCGTGGCTGCCGCTTGGGTAACACATATCCTGAGATTACAGAGATGCAGACACGTGCTATCATCGAGGCTGCTATGAATGTTAAGGCTTCTGGTACACCTGTTAAGGTTGAGATTATGGTTCCACTCGTTGGTAATCACAAGGAGCTCCGCTACCAGAAGAACATCATCGACAAGACTGCCGAGGCTGTATTCTCTGAGCGTAACGACCGTATCGACTACCTCGTAGGTACAATGATTGAGGTTCCACGTGCTGCGGTTACCGCTAACCAGATTGCCGAAGTTGCCGAGTTCTTCTCGTTCGGTACTAACGATCTTACTCAGATGACTTTGGGCTTCTCACGTGATGATATCGCTAAGTTCTTGCCTATCTATCTCGAGCGCAACATCTTGAAGAACGATCCATTTAAGATTTTGGACCGTAACGGCGTTGGTCAGCTCATTCGTGAGGCTGTGTTCAAGGGCCGTACAACACGTCCCGAGTTGAAGTGTGGTATCTGCGGTGAGCACGGTGGTGAGCCATCATCAGTAGAGTTCTGCCACCACGCTGGTTTGAACTACGTAAGCTGCTCTCCATTCCGTGTGCCTATCGCACGCTTGGCTGCTGCTCACGCTGCACTTTCTGAGAAGTAATCTCGGAAGAAAGTTATATCGTAAGAGAGCTATCCACGAAAGGATAGCTCTCTTTTTGTATGGTAATATGCGTAGAAATATATTATAAATATGGTGGAAGTTGAAGTTCCTTTCAGCAATATCATACTAAAACACGTGTTTGAGCAAATTTATTTTGAAAATTTGGTACACCCTACAACTTTTTTTCTTATATTTGTAAGAAATTATGGAGTGCTACGTAATATCGCTCCATAGCGATTGAGAATAAAACAATAAACTAATTACATAAAACTACAAACTTCACTACAATGGACAATGTAAACGCTATGCAGTTGCAAGATGTCGTTATCCGTTTTTCAGGAGACTCCGGAGACGGTATGCAGCTTACCGGAACTCTCTTCTCGGACACATCGGCACTGCTCGGAAATGGTATCTCTACCTTCCCAGACTATCCCGCAGAGATTCGCGCTCCGCAGGGAACAGTAGCAGGTGTATCTGGCTTCCAGGTACATATCGGCTCGTCACGCGTGGATAACCCTGGCGATTATTGCGACGTTCTCGTTGCAATGAACCCAGCAGCTCTTATCGCTAACCGTAAGTGGCTCAAACCATCAGCTACGGTTATCATCGACGGCGACACAATGACCGAGGACAATCTCAAGAAGGCAGGTTTCAAGACCCTTGACCCTATCGCTGAGCTCAATTTGCAGGACTACAACGTTGTCATCCCTGACATCACCACAATGACCAAAGAGGCATTGAAGGATAGCGGTATGGACAACAAGGCGATGGTTAAGTGCAAGAATATGTTTGCATTGGGTATCTGCTTCTGGATGTACAATCGTCCAGATGACTATGCTAAGCAGTTCCTCGATTCTAAGTTCGCTAAGAAGAACCCTGCTGTTGCCGAGGCTAACAAGAAGGTTATCCAGGCTGGTTACAACTACGCAGCTAACACACATCAGTTCGCTAACAACTATACAGTAGCTGCTGCCGAGCTCGATAAGGGTGTTTACCGCTCAATAAATGGTAACACTGCTACGGCTTGGGGGTTCTGCGCAGCTTCTGAGAAGTCGGGTCTTCCACTCTTCTGTGGTTCATACCCTATCACCCCAGCTACCGTAATCCTCGAAGAGCTTGCTAAGCGCAAGGATCTCGGTGTAAAGACGGTACAGGCTGAGGATGAGATTGCAGGTATCTGCACATCAATCGGTGCAGCATACGCTGGTAACTTCGCAGTAACTACAACCTCTGGTCCTGGTATCTCACTCAAAAGTGAGGCTATGGGCTTGGCTGTTATGGCAGAGCTTCCACTCGTTGTTGTTGACGTTCAGCGTGGCGGTCCATCAACAGGTCTTCCTACAAAGACTGAGCAGAGCGACTTGAACCAGGCACTCTACGGCCGAAATGGTGAGTGTCCTATGGTGGTAATCGCAGCATCGTCGCCAAGCGACTGTTTCCACTATGCATTTATGGCAGGTAAGATTGCTATGGAGCATATGACGCCTGTTATGTTGCTTTCTGACGGTTTCATCGCAAATGGCTCGGAGCCTTGGAAGATTCCTTCAATGAGCGACTACCCTGCTATCGTACCTCCTATCGTAGAGCCTCGCGAGGGTGAGGAGTTCCTGCCTTATGCTCGTAACGAGAAGTTGGCTCGTGGCTGGGCGTTCCCTGGTAAGGAGGGCTTGGAGCACCGCATCGGTGGCTTGGAGAAAGACCATATCAAGGGTAGCATCTCGCACGACCCTAAGAACCACCAGGAGATGGTAACAACACGTCGCAAGAAGGTTGAACTTGTGGCAGAGGAGTTGCCAGAGTTGGATGTATTCGGTGCAAAAGAGGCAGATGTTTTGGTTGTCGGCTGGGGCGGTACTCGTGGCCATCTCCACAGCGCAGTTAAGCAGTTGCAGGATGAGGGTAAGTCAGTTGCTCACCTCCACTTCAACTATATCTACCCATTACAGAAGGGCGTTGACGAAATTTTGAAGCGTTACAAGCGTATCGTAGTTTGCGAGTTGAACGAGGGTCAGTTTGCAGGTTACTTGCGCCAGCAGTTCCGAGATGTTGTCATCGAGTCATACGGCAAGACTGAGGGTCAGCCATTTACCGTAATTGAGATTAAGGAGAAGGTTAACTCAATGCTATAAACCAAACACCACTAAAACAATTTGAAAACTATGGCAGATTATAAATATACACCGGCTGATTTCAAGAGCGATCAACAGGTAAAGTGGTGCCCAGGTTGCGGCGACCACGCCATTCTTAATGCTGTGCAGCGTGCTATGCCAGAGGTGGCAGATGCGTTGGATAAGCCACATAACAAGTTCACTTTCGTGTCGGGTATCGGTTGCTCATCACGCTTCATCTACTATATGAAGACCTTCGGTTTCCACACCATCCACGGTCGTGCAAACGCCATTGCAACAGGTATCAAGACGGCAAATCCAGACCTCTCGGTTTGGGTATGTACGGGTGATGGCGACTCGTTGGCTATCGGTGGTAACCACTTCATCCACGCCATCCGTCGTAATATCGACCTTAACGTAATTCTCTTCAACAACGAGATTTACGGTCTTACTAAGGGTCAGTACTCACCTACCACAAAACTTGGTAAGATTACTAAGACCTCACCATTCGGTACCGTTGAGAAGCCATTTACCCCTGGTGAGTTGGTTATCGGTGCAAAGGGTACGTTCTTCGCTCGTACTATCGACCAGGAGGTTATGCTTACTAAGGACTGTCTTGTAGCAGCTGCTAAGCATAAGGGTATGGCAGTAACTGAGGCTTTGGTCAACTGTATGATTTTCAACGATAAGACCCACGCGATGTTTGCTGGCGACAAGGCTACTCGCGAGGAGAACACCATTCTGTTGAAGCATGGCGAGAAGATGCTCTACGGCAAGGATAAGAACAAGGGCTTGGTATTCGAGAATATGCGCTTGAAGCCAGTTACCATCGGTGAGGATGGCTACACCATCGACGATGTTCTTACGCACGATGCTAAGACCGCAGACACCACATTGCACACAATGTTGGCTGCAATGAAGTACCCAGAGTATCCAGTAGCAATAGGTGTCATCCGCGATGTTGATGACGAGAATGTTTACGACCGCAAGGTTGAGGCTCAGGTAGAAGAGGTAAAGGCAACCGCAAAGATTAAGTGCGTTGACGACCTTCTCCGCTCAGGCCAGACTTGGGAGATTAAATAGTACAATCTCCGCTAAAAACTCAACCAGCCTGTCTAACTCGGTTAGACAGGCTGGTTTGTTATGGTGAGTAGCTTACATTTACACCTACATAATCACCCGTATAATAGCGTTATATGGAAAATTTGATGTTATAAAATGTAAAATAATATTAATAGAATTTGTATATATTGATGATTTTTATTAGGTTTGCAACAACATTCTTCTATTTGAAGAATAACGATTTATTGAATAAATATGCTTGAGTGTAATAATTTTTCTTTTATAATTTTGAGAATAATTACAACTAACAATATGGTATAAGCTTTATTTTTAAGTGGTGTAATTTAACAATTAAAATATCTATGAAAAACTTTCTATCAATGTCGGTGTTTGCGGGTCTTATGATCGGTATCGCTGGACTGGTATATCTACGTGTCGGAGGGCTTGCCGGAGCCGTACTCTTCGCCTTCGGACTATTATCGGTGGTGATGTGCGGAGCACAGCTTTATACGGGAAAGGCTGGATATCTACCCTACCGTGAATCGTGGCGATTAGTGCCGATGCTCTTGGGCAATGCCGTAGGCTGCTTCTTAGCAGCTATCATAACACTCTATGTAGCCAACGACACGGTTATAGAACACCTATCAACAATACTCGCAGCACGCGACTCGGCATCGTGGCACGGGCTCGTCATCACAGCATCGGGTACAGGTATGATTATGTCGCTCGCCGTATATGGTGCACGCAAGGGGAACTATCTACCACTACTATTTGGTGTACCCGTATTTATTATGTGTGGCCTTCCACACTGCGTTGCCGACGCATACTACTATGGTGTAGCAATAATTACCGACCATTTCGAGTGGTCAATGCTCGGAGCTTGGTGGTGGTCGATTGTCGGCAATTACATCGGATGCAACCTACCTCGCTGGTTTATGGGCGATAAGTTCGAGGGGTAGATACTGAACAGAGATTAGAAAAACAGACAAAGGGGTAGATTTTCTACCCCTTTGCGTGTTTATTCATCACTATTTATACAGCTGTATATCCTCCATCAACCGCTATATTCTGACCATTAACATAGGTGCTATATGGCGATGCGAGGAATAGGGCACACGTATCCAACTCACCCGAACGTCCATATCGCTCCAATGGAATACTACGTTTGGCAATATCCTGGAAATAGTCGCTATCGAGGGTTGCTGTTGTAAGGTCGGTATAGAAATATCCTGGGCATATGCTATTTACCGTAATACCATACTTACCCCACTCTGCTGCTAACGCACGGGTAAGGTTTACAACACCGCCCTTTGCCGCGTGATATGGAGAACTACCGATAATCATATTACCAACCAAGCCATACATCGAGGCAATATTTATGATGCGACCATAGCCAGCTTTAATCATCTCCTTACCAAACTCACGAGCACAGACAAACGTACCAAAAAGGTCAATATCAACCTCGTGTTTGAACTGCTCGTCGGTAATCTCCTCGGCAGGTGCAACGGCACCCGTACCAGCATTATTTACTAAAATATCAACGCGACCGAAGCGTTCCATAGTAGCCCTAACAGCATCTTGCACCTGTGCTGTATCGGTAATATCACACATATATGGGAGAACCTCAACACCAAACTCCTCGGTTATAGCCTTAGCATTCTCCTTCAAAAGTTCCTCACGACGAGCAATAAGTACAAGATTTGCTCCTTGGCTTGCGTACGCCTTAGCCATTTGAAGTCCCAAACCTGTTGATGCGCCAGTAACTACGGCTGTATATCCTGTAAAATCAAAATAGTTTTTCATTATCTTATAGTTTTTATTTTCGAGTGCAAAATAAGCAATAAAAATATAGAAAAACAACAAATTCTTATTCTATTTACCGATAGACACATAAGCAGAAATTATACCAACAGAAAAAGTAATTAAGATATGTGATTCATAAGTGTCCACTAAAAAATCGAAATAGTTCTTTGAAATGATTGATATTTAAT
>X3_Alpine_Chamois__coassemble_61_pt1 | contig 10441 bp, 9 predicted proteins | sample X3_Alpine_Chamois__metabat2_high_PE_002 | metagenome-assembled genome bin X3_Alpine_Chamois | reverse complement strand
CCGCTTGTCTTAGTTTTTCTTTTGGTGCCTTCTTGCTCTCTTCAATTTACGGCGTTCGGTGGAGGATAACGACGGTAATAGATGTTGCGCGCCGCTCTTTGCGCGGGCGTCAGCTCTGCATCTGCAACCCCAAGCAATCCTTCCACGTGCTTCGTCGCTTCTTCCAATTCTTCCTGCGTATATTTCGGCGTTTCTTCTACCTCAGGTTCTTCCTCGATTTCTTCTACCGTTTCTTCCAGGATGATGGGGCATATAGAGATTTCGTATCACGCGAGGATCGTCGTCTGCGCACCAACGAGAAGCATTGGAGCGGTACTCAGGTAAAGATATCTACGACAATTCGTGTTATGCGTGCTGAACTTAAAGAGTATCTCAAACTGAATCAAATAATTAAATAGACCGATATGAAACGAATACTTTTAATTGTGCTATGCACTATTATCTCGTTTAATGCCTTCGGACAGGCAAAGAAACCTACGATTATGGTTGTTCCAAGCGATGCTTGGTGCAACACTAATGGATATGTTAACACGGTGGATAATATGGGTACAGAACAAATTGTACCAGATTATGTAGCCGCCTTGCAGAATGATATAGAGCTATTACAGGTGATTGGCACCATCAACAACCTAATGGCCGAGAGACATTTCCCATTGCAGAACCTCGAATCGGTAATCAAAGACATTCAGACAACAAATGCTGAGATGATGATGTTAGAGAGCAAGAATGGTGGCACAGTAGCGGAGTCTATGTATGACCAGGTTCGCAATCGTGCAAAGGCCGATATCATCATTCAGCTAACTTGGGATGTAGAGAAGATTGGACCTAAGAAACTTATACACTACAATCTTCAAGGCTTCGACTCATACACGAATAAGCAAACTGCAGGTTCAAGTGGTGTAGGCGAGGACTCACACAGCGTTATCACATCGGTACTTATTCAAGAGGCGGTACACTCACATATGGACCCCTTCTGCGCACTACTACAAGCACACTTCGACGATTTGTTCAATAATGGTCGTGAGGTAACCTTCCTATTGCGCGTATTCGACACCTCTGCCTATGACTTTGAGTCAGACTTCGATGGCTATGAGCTTTGCGAGATTATCGACGATTGGTTCTACGACAACACTAAGAACCATCGTTATACCATCGCTGACCAGTCGGCAACACAAATGAATATCAATCAGGTACGCATCGAACTATACGACGATCGCGGTAGAGCTCAGGATGCAAATCGTTTTATCCGTAACCTTGTGCGCTACCTTAAAGCCGATCCATATTATATCGAGGATATAAAGGTAGTAAACCAGGGATTGGGTCGCTGTATATTGATTATTGGTGATAAGTAAACAAGCTAAAATTATGAGACGTTTTATATTGACACTGGTAGCGGCAGCTACCCTACTGAGTGCTGTGGCACAGCCAGCCAAGAGAGTACCCATTGGAGTATATGTACCAAGCGATAACAATATCGTTCCAGAGCTTGCCCAGTCAACACTCACGAATAAACTTCGACAAATTGTTACAGCAAATGGTATGGGTGCCGACAACCACTCAACCTTCTTTATTACCTGCTCGGTGAACCTTACTGACAAGGAGGTAATTGGCGGTGCACCCACGAAGATAGTGCAGAAGGCTGACGTTACGTTCTATATTGCCGATGCTCAGAACGAGCGTGTATATGAGACCATCACGGTTTCGACACGTGGTGTGGGTGATAACGAAAACAAGGCCTTTGTATCGGCATTCAAGGGAATACAGCCAACATCAGCAGATATGAAGGCTTTCGTTGGCAGAGCAAACGAGAAGATTATCAAATATTATGAGTCGCAAATAGAAAACTTCATTCAGCGCTCGGATGCCCTTGCTAAGTTGGGCGACTACGACGAAGCTCTATTTCTTCTTTCGCAGATACCCGACGTATGTGAGGGTTACGACAAGGTTAACGCAGCCGCTATCAACGTATATCAGAAGAAGTTAGACGAAGAGTCAATCGCTGCATTGCAGAAGGCTAAGACTGCTTGGGCAGCAGGTCAGAACTATGCAGCAGCTATGGAGGCTGCCGACTACTTGGCACTCGTATCGCCATACGCATCGTGCTATGCGGATGCGGAGAAGCTCATAGCCAACATTCGTAACTATGTCAACGCACAACGCTCTTATGACCAAAAGCAGCGTGAGGAGGCTGTCGCCTGGGAGAGAAAGATGGAGGAGCAAGAGAACGTACTACGCTCACAAGAGATTGATGCGTGGCGTGATGTGGGTGTTGCCTTTGGCGAGAATCAACAACCAGTAACCTACGACGTTGGATGGCTTCTATAACAAGACCCTAAACTACACAAAAGATGAAGAGACTGCTAACATTGTTAATGTGCTTCGTTGCAATTGCAGCAGTGGCACAAGAGGATACGGGCGAGTTGCAGAAATATCGTCGTAGTTCACTTTATACGGTGCTTATCAAGCACTCTCAACTGCCCTATGGCACAACTATCGACTCGGCATTTATGCAGATGCCCCTACCCGACAAATTCAACGACCACAACCTTGCACTAAGGTCATTCGAGTCGTCGGCAAAGAGGGTAAAAAAGGGTGCTAATAACAAGAAGAAGGATGCCGTAAACGAGGCTGACATCAAGAGCTTTATCGAGGCAAACAACATTGCAAAGATGATGGTTGCCAAGTGGTTCAATCGCAATGCCGAAACGGGTATATGTGATATGAATCTTGTATCAGAGCGTGGTAACTACGACGCATCACAAGTGGATATCGCACTTGCCGAGCAGAGTATTCGTGGCCGTGCGATGTTAGCTGATGCTGGCGAGGAGCTCATAGGTAACACCTTCCTCTTGGTTAACGACATTACATTTAGAGATAAAGGCGAGGGATCTGAAAAGGCTGCCATAGGCATAGCCATACTTGGAGGAATTGCAGGTGCTGTACTTGGCTCTGATCTTGTTTCCGATGCTGGCTCTTTATTAGCTACTGGTGTCAATGAGATTGATGGTTTCCAGGTAAACATCACATCGTATCTCTATCGTTTGGTATGGAACGAAGAGCTTCTTTGGGACTTCTACACACGTTTCTACACCGATGAGAGCTACGACGATCAACAGCGCATAGCTAATCGTGATGCCTTCAATGCCATTAGCGGCAATGACCCACTATATCAATTAGAGTTCGTAGGTAAAACCACAACACATGCTGGCAACTTGCAATCGAAGAGTTTTTCTAAATACAGCAAGTTAGAGCAGATGACCAAGGTATGTACAAGAGCTATCGACAAAGCGATTGTCGAGTTACAGAGAGAGTACGACGAGTTTAAGGTCAATGTGCCTATTTATGAGATTAATGACGATGGTACGGTTACTGTTCAGATTGGTCTAAAAGAGGGTATAAACAAGGAATCTCGTTTCGATGTTCTGATGCCTATCGAGGATGAAGATGGACGTATTCACTACGAGAAGGTGGGTAAGATTCGTCCTATCGAGGGTCAAATCTGGGATAACCGTTTTGGAGCGTTAGAGGATGCAAAGGCCTTGGAGGAGGATCCAGATGCTAAGGTTAATGAAGAATCAAAGGAGGGTAACGCCTATCTCAATGCTACCACCTTTAATATCATTAGCGGCGGTAATAGAATTATGAAGGGTTGTTTAGTCCGCGAAGAGACTATCAAAGTGCAGTAATTCTACTAAGGCTATTTAACAAACGAGTGGGTGTCCGTAGCGTTGGACACCCACTCTTTTGTTTGAGGAGCTGCTTAAAACTCAACGGTTGGAGCAACTTCGGCACCGTCCTGAGCCTCGAACATAGCCATCTTCTCAAAGCCGAAGATACCAGCAAGCAAGTTGGTTGGGAACTTACGAATCTTCACGTTGTAATCCTTAACCTTCTCATTGTAAATTCTACGCTCGACAGAGATACGGTTCTCAGTACCTTCGAGCTGTGCTTGAAGCTCCAAGAAATTGGTATTTGCCTTCAACTCAGGGTACGCCTCAACAACAACATTGATAGCATTGAGCACATCGTCCTGTGTCTTCTGCCAATCGGCAAGCTGCTCTGGGGTCGCAGTAGCTGGGTCAACCTTAGCAGCCTTAGCGCGTGCCTCAACAGTGAGGAGGAATGTCTCCTGCTCGTGTGTAGCATATCCCTTAACCGTACTTACCAAATTTGGAATAAGGTCTGCACGACGCTGATATACGGTCTCAACATTTGCCCAAGCCTCAGAGACCTGCTCTTGTTTAGAAACAAGGCCATTATAAGCACTTACACACCACACAGCGATAACCGCTACAACAGCCAATAGAATAATTGTACCTTTCTTCATAAAACACTTTGTATTAGTTAATTACATATTACATTAAATACACCAATTGATTACCAGCGTGAGCCGCCACCGCCGCCGCCGAAGCTACCACCGCCAAAACCTCCACCGAAGCCTCCGCCAAAGCCGCCTCCACGACCGCCGAAGCCTCCTCCCATAGGGAATATCCAAGGACCTCCACCACCACCATTATTATTCGTATGGTCGCTATAAGGTTTCGTTCGCGTCAGTTCATGGCCACAATTATCACATCGGTAGCTCTCGACAATGTGCGATGGTTTTCCATTAAGGCTCATAATCGAGCTACCCACCTCACGTAGCTTATGCTTGCCGCACTTCGGACATTTAGTCTGCTTAACCTCGTAATACAAAAGTAGGCATATAGGCAGAAGTATGAAACATAGAACGAAGATGAGGGCAATCAATAGTACATTCTCGTCATCGCTCGAAAAGTCGGCTTCGGGGAGTTCGCCATCGACCAACAATTTGTCAACAGCCCTTAGACCTGCTACCATACCCGACGAATAATCATCATTGCGGAAATATGGCAACATATACTCCTGCTGGATACGCACGCAGATGGCATCGGGCAAGACACCTTCAAGCCCATAACCCGTAAAGAAACGTATCTCGTGCAGTTCCTCGACAAGCAGAATTCCCAGACCATTATCGAGTTCATCATCGCCTACACCCCACTTCTCGAAGAGCTCAACGCCAAAGCTAAATGGGTCGCCACCCTCTATGTTATCGACAGCCACAATAGCCAACTCAGCCAACCCTCGCTCACGCAACGAAGAACTGAGTGAATCGAGCGTTGCAACAGCATCTGCCGAGAGTATTCCGTCGGGGTTCGACACGAAGTGCTCGCGGTTAGCAAGCTGGACATTGGGGATATCCTGCACACGGTAGCTCTTAGCTTCAAGAGAAGCAGTGCTACACAGCAGCATCATTACGATTAAGAGTCTCCTCATCTTCATATACATTATTATGCATATAAAACAATAAACGAGCCTGGAATATTGCATCCTCGACTCGTTTATCACTCTTTTATGCTAAAAAATGCTACTTTCGAGCATCAATTACCTTTGTCAAACGGTCGAAGACCTCATCCATCGTACCGAGTCCATTTACCGCCTCGTACTTGTTCTGTGCTTCATAATAATTAGCAACTACGGCAGTTTGGCTACGATACACCTCTATTCGGTTGCGGATGACATCCTCCGAGGCATCATCAGCACGACCTGAATCCTTACCACGAAGAAGAATGCGCTTTACAAGCTCCTCCTCTGGCACATCCATATACACCATAACACCCACGTTCGAATCGATATCCTTCAACATAGTATCGAAAATCTCAGCCTGAGCCGTAGTGCGAGGGAAACCATCGAAGATGCAACCCTTATCGTTATGTACACGCATGTACTCACGCACCATCTCCACCACAATCGAGTCGGGAGCAAGCTCACCTCGTGAGATATAGCCCTCCATACTCTTACCTAACTCCGTGCCCCTGGCAATCTCCGAACGAATAACATCACCCGTAGAGATGTGATACAAATCATAATGCTCTGCTAAACGCTTAGCCTGAGTACCCTTACCGCATCCAGGAGCTCCAAATAGTATAATATTAAGCATTGCTACAACTTTTAATAATAAGCTATGATTAAAAAAACTTTGCGCAAAGGTAGATTTTTTTTTGCAACTTTCCAACCAAAAAAGTAATTTTGCAAAAAATTTACTATTCATCGGAAATATGAGTAATACCAAATCTACGGAGATTGCCTCATTAGGCGAATTTGGCTTGATAGACCGTCTCACATCACGTCTTAAAAAGCGCAATAAATCGACACTCCTATCGGCAGGCGACGATGCTGCGGTAATCGACTGTGGCAAGGATGTAATGCTTCTCACAACAGATATGCTTACCGAAGGTATCGACTTCGACCTTAGCTACTTTCCCCTGAAACACCTTGGATATAAGGCTATTGTACGTGGCATCAACGACATTTTGGCGATGAACGGCAAACCTGAGCAGGTGGTCGTGGCTCTTGGCGTATCGGCAAAGATTTCGGTGGAGGCACTCGATGAGCTGTACGAGGGAATGGAGTGTGCTGCCGAGGAGTTGGGCTTAGATCTTGTAGGTGGTGATACGACTGCTTCGATGAATGGGCTTGTTATCACCATCTCGGCGGTGGGACGCGCTCCGCGTGAGGAGGTTGTATATCGTTCTGGGGCAAAAGAACACGACTTGATATGCATCACCTCGAATTTAGGAGCAGCCTATATGGGTCTTCACCTCTTGGAACGAGAAAAACGAGTACTCAAGGATATAGATAAGCCAGAGCCTAAGTTTGCGGGGTATGAGTATCTGTTGGAGCGATACCTAAAACCAAGAGCCAAAAGCAACGTATTGGCAGCACTCCGCGAAGAGGGCATAGTGCCTACATCGATGATTGACCTATCCGATGGTCTTGCGTCGGATCTGCGACAGATATGCCGCGCTTCGAAGTGCGGTGCACGCATATATTTAGAGCGCATACCTATCGCACGACAGACTACCGAGTTGGCCGAGGAGATGCACATAGACCCTGTGATAGCGGCACTCAATGGCGGCGAAGACCACGAACTGCTATTCACCGTACCACTCGAAAAGCAAGAGCAAGTGATGCGCCTGGTATTGGTCGATGTAATCGGTCATATCACACGCGAAGAGTCGGGCGTAGTGCTGGTAACACCTGACGGTGAGGGCATCGCTCTCAAAGCACAGGCCTTTGACCGATAAAAGAAGATATTATATTGCACATTTAGAGCATAGTAGTTTCGCATTTTGCGTTTTTTTACTATCTTTGCGCGGTTTTATTAGAAGTGATATCTCGATAAGTAAATATATAATTTAACTAAATAAATATAAAAGTATGACTATTACAGCATCAGACATCAAGATTGGTATGTGCGTGGAGATGGAGGGTAAGACCTTTATCGTTGTTGACTTCCAGCACTGCAAGCCTGGTAAGGGCCCAGCTTTCGTACGTTCAAAGCTCAAGAACCTCGAGAATGGTAACGTTCTCGACAAGACTTTTTCTTCTGTAAGCCAGAAGATTGAGCAGGTACGTGTTGAGCGTCGTCCATACCAGTTCACTTACGAAGATGACCTCGGCGCACACTTTATGCACACCGAAACATTCGAGGAGATTAACATCGACAAGAAGCTCATCAACAACGCAGACCTTATGGCTGACGGTCAGATTGTAGAGGTTATGTTCCACACCGAGAAGGAGACTGTTCTCTCGGCTGAGCTTCCTCCAATCGTTGATATGGAGGTTACCTACACCGAGCCTGGTGTTCGTGGCGATACCGCTTCAACCAACTCGTTGAAGGCTGCTACGGTAAACACTGGTGCAACCATCAAGGTACCTTTGTTCATCAACACTGGCGATAAGATTCGTGTTGACACTCGTACTCGCGAGTACTACGAGCGTATCAAGTAGTCTAAATTAGGACAATTAGTGGGGCCGACTGAACATTTTTGGTCGGTCTCATTACTTTTATTGGGGCTAAGCCACTTTTTTACGGTTAGCTACACCGTAAACACTTTATTTTACTATCTTTGCCCCAAGAATAAATACTAACCCCAAATTTACTTTTATATGAGTTTTGATTGGCTCAAAGTGGTGGTTATGGGTAGCGGAGACCCCGCCCATCCATCAGTCGCTCACACGGTCTTTATCCTGGCGATGGTCATTGCCCTTGGTTTGGCATTGAGCAGAATAAAGATTAAGGGAGTATCGCTCGGTATGACTTGGATACTCTTTACCGGTATTATGGCAGGACACTTCCTCGATTCGGGAACTATCGACCACAACACCTTGCACTTCGTCAAGGAGTTCGGTTTGATACTCTTCGTGTTCTTCATCGGTTTGCAGGTTGGACCAGGATTCTTCTCATCGTTGAAGAGTGGTGGTCTTAAACTTATAGGTCTGGCAGCCCTTGTCATAGTGTTGGGCGCAGCAACAACACTTGCTATACACTACATCACGGGCGAGCCACTACCTACGATGGTGGGTATTATGTCTGGTGCGGTAACGAACACCCCAGGTTTAGGTGCTGCACAGCAGGCATACGCCGACTCGGCAGTGGTTGCCAATAGCGAACTCGCCGATAGCATTTCGTTAGGTTATGCCGTTGCCTATCCGTTGGGCGTTGTGGGCATCATCTTCACTATCATCATTATGCGCTACATATTGCGCGTGGATTTCAAGAAGGAGGATGAGGGACTCAAAGCTATGAGCAACGAGACACATCTGCCTAAGCGTTTCTCGGTGGAGTTCACCAACGAGATGTTGGAGGGCAAGACTATCGCCATTGCACATATGCTCATCAACCGACAGTTTGTCGTATCGCGTATTATGCATCAATCGGGCGAGATTGTTATGGCAGATGGCAACTCGAAACTTACGTTGGGCGACCGCCTGCGCATCATCTGCACGGATGACGACAGCGAGGCTATCCTCGCCTTCTTCGGTAAGCCTATCGAGATGACGGCTGACGAGTGGGGCGCAACGGCTATGCAGTCAACACCGCTGGTATCACGCCGTATTCTTATCACACGCGAGGAGATTAACGGTAAGAAGTTCTCGGATTTGCGTCTGCGCACACGCTACGGTATCAACATCACACGTGTAAACCGTTCGGGTGTCGATCTTATCCCATATCAGGGTATGGAGCTTCAGGTGGGCGATAAGGTGATGGTTGTAGGTCCTGAGGCGGCTGTCGCACAGGCTGAGAAGGTGTTGGGTAACTCACTGAAAAAGCTCGACCACCCAAATCTGCTACCTATATTTATTGGTGTAGCACTCGGTGTATTGCTCGGTTCGGTGCCTTTGATGAACGTACCTCAGCCCGTGAAGCTCGGCTTGGCGGGTGGTCCACTTATCATAGCCATACTTCTCGGTCGCTTTGGCCCGCACTTCCATCTTGTTACCTATACCACGATGAGTGCAAACCTTATGCTCCGTGAGATTGGCTTGGCACTCTTCCTCGCTGCCGTAGGTATCGGTGCGGGCGATGGCTTTGTGGATGCTATTGTTGGTGGTGGCTACAAGTGGATTGGCTATGGTGTTATCATCACCGTATTGCCTCTGGTTCTCGTGGCACTTCTGGCACGCTTGAAGTTCAAGCTTAACTACTACACGATGATGGGTCTTATGTCTGGTGCGATGACCGATCCACCAGCCCTCGGCTTTGCCAGCACATCGTCGGGTAACGATATGCCTGCGGTGAGCTACGCTACGGTATATCCAGTGGTTATGTTCCTACGAGTGCTCACAGCTCAGCTACTGATGCTGATGGCGTTGTAAAAGACTGAGTTGAAAATAAAATATGGGTTATCTCGCTCGGAGATAACCCATATTTATGTTTATAAGAGGGGGGGGGGATTAACAACCCTTCGACGTCATAATGCGGAGAATCATAGCATCGGTATGGGTCATAGCATCACGACCAATGTCTGTAAGGTTGCGGATAGAGCGATCGACATCGTCGTCAATGATACCCTCGACAGAGGTTACACAGCGGTCGTTCATAGCCATAAGTGCCGAAACAACAGCCGTAGAGACGCCCGAAGCGCACTTCATAGCACACGATGGCTTAGCACCATCGCAAATCATACCCGTAAGGTTGGCAATCATATTCTTGACAGCCTTAGTAACCTCATCGTAGCCACCACCCATAAGATAGGTGATACCGCACGACGAACCCGTAGCCGCCACAACACAACCGCAGAGAGCCGAGAGACGACCAAGGCTCTGCTTGATATAGATTACCGTGAGGTGGCTGAGAATCAAGGCACGCACCATCTGCTCGTGTGAGGCTTTGTTCTGCTCGCCATAAACCACAACAGGAACAGTAGAGGTAAGGCCCTGATTACCACTTCCCGAATTACTCATCACAGGAATCATAGCACCCGCCATACGGGCATCGCAAGCCGCAGAGGTCATACCAACAATCTGACAATGTAGCGTGTCGCCCATAATGTTGCGCTCCGACTCCATACGGAACAAACGACCAATGGCGTGGCCATTGTCGCCCTTCAACGATGCCTCGGCAGCATTCATATTG
>X3_Alpine_Chamois__coassemble_60_pt1 | contig 10457 bp, 9 predicted proteins | sample X3_Alpine_Chamois__metabat2_high_PE_002 | metagenome-assembled genome bin X3_Alpine_Chamois | reverse complement strand
GGGATAATATCGTTAAGGATATCCTCCTTACGTGCGATATCGTCGGTGCAAGGCTGATCTGGAACCAACGCTGTGTAGTTCTGTGGCATATACGAGAGAAGGTCGCGGATAAGCTTCAAGCCCTCCTCCTCAGAGTCAACTGCAAACTGAGCTACACCAGACTTGGTTGTGTGCATATTAGCACCACCCAACTGCTCCTGAGTTACATCCTCACCAGTTACGGTCTTAACAACCTTTGGACCTGTAAGGAACATATTCGATGTCTCACGACGCATGATGATAAAGTCGGTGAGAGCTGGCGAATAAACTGCACCACCTGCACAAGGGCCGAAGATAGCCGAAATCTGTGGAATAACACCCGAAGCCATAACGTTACGCTGGAAGATGTTAGCATAACCTGCCAATGCGTTAACGCCCTCCTGGATACGAGCACCACCAGAGTCGTTCAAACCGATACAAGGAGCACCGTTACGAACAGCCATATCCATAACCTTGCAAATCTTATCTGCCAAAGAGATTGACAAAGAACCTGCCGTTACGGTAAAGTCCTGAGCAAACACATATACCAAACGGCCAGCGATGGTACCATAACCTGTTACAACGCCATCACCAAAGGTATGCTTAGCATCCATGCCGAAATCGTAGCAACGGTGAGTAACGAACATATCGAACTCCTCGAAGCTACCCTCATCCAACAACATAGCGATACGCTCACGAGCTGTGTACTTACCCTTCTCGTGCTGCTTGTCGATTGCCTTCTGGCCACCACCCATACGTGCTGTCTGGCGATTGTCCATCAATTTATCAATCGCTTTCTGAATCTCGCTCATAGTGAAATATTTTACTTGTTTATTATTTGTTACTTAAATGATTCTCCCAAAAAACTATTTGTTCTTGTTCTCACAAAGCTCAGTCAAGATGCCCTGAGTTGACTTTGGGTGAAGGAATGCGATAGTCAAACCCTCAGCACCCTTACGTGGAGCCTTGTCGATAAGACGGATACCATGAGCCTCAGCGTCTGCCAACTGCTCCTCGATATTCTCGCAAGCAAGTGCCATATGGTGAATACCGACACCCTTATTCTCGATATACTTAGCGATAGTTGACTCAGGAGATGTTGGCTCCAAAAGCTCAATCTTAGTCTGGCCAAGCATAAAGAATGCTGTCTTAACCTTCTGGTCAGCTACCTCCTCGATAGCATAACACTTCAAACCCAATACATTCTCCCAATAAGGAATTGCCTCCTCCAAGCTATTAACGGCGATGCCGAGATGCTCAATGTGCGATACTTTCATAGTGTTTAATTTTTATAAAGTTTAACTTAATATTTATTTGTTTTCGTCTTTACGATTCTATTACCCAAAAATCACCCAAAGGTACTCTTTCTTTTCGAAACAAGAAAATTTTTTGGGCTCTTTTTTGCAAATATTTTCACCCATTGAACAAACGACAAGTTTTTCGAAAAGAAAAATCGCCATCAATACAAAAAAAAGGGGATGCAGATTGATTTTTCGGAGAAATTTTTCTATCTTCGCAGTTATTAATTGGCAGAACAAGGAATGAAAAAGTTGCTTCTCATATTTGCTCTGATTGCCATCTCGATTAGCACGAGTTCGGCACAGGCGTTACGACTCGGAGAACCCATCCCCGATATAGACGTAGTGTCGATGATGGGCCCAAAGTTAAAACGCATAAAGAGCGACTATGTATGCCTAATTTTTGCGCATCCCGACAGCAAACACTGCATCGATGCGCTCAACCAATTCCAAGAGGCGGACAATGCTATGAGAGGTCGGGTATCAGTGGTGATTATAACCTACACTAAACGCGATTACGACAATCCATTGCTCGCCTTCGTGGACCGCAATACAACTCTTGCGTTCGACAACCGACGCCACACGTTTCGCAACTTTGGAATAGATTACGTACCTTTCAGCGTAATATACTGCCATAAGCATCGCGAGACGCTATGGTTCGGCACGCTGGCAAGCCTTGACAAAGCTACATTAGAACAAGTAATTAACAACCATAAACACCTGTAAATATGTCATATACAAAGATAGAACACTACGAGAAAGAGTATCTCGACACGCATCACGATAGTGCGCTAAATGTTACCGAGGGAGTTGACGACAAACCAGTTGTTAACCCGCATTTCGTACGTCGCAAGCGCAGAGTGATGACCACCGATGAATATGTCGAGGGAATACTCGCTGGCAACATCACCATATTGGCTCAGGCCATTACACTCATCGAGAGCAACAACCCAACTCACTATGCTCAGGCACAGGAGATTATCGAACGATGCCTACCCCACTCTGGCCGCTCGGTACGCATCGGCATTACGGGTGTTCCAGGAGCTGGTAAGTCGAGCTTCATCGAGGCTGTCGGCAATATGGTAACATCGTATCGTCATAAGCTCGCTGTTCTGGCAATCGACCCATCGTCGGAGCGTAGTGGAGGCTCTATTTTGGGTGATAAGACACGAATGGAGAGTATTTGTCATAACCCCGACATCTTCGTGCGCCCCTCGCCATCAGCAGGCTCGTTGGGAGGTGTAGCACGCAAGACCCGTGAGACGATTGCGCTTTGCGAGGCGGCAGGTTACGATGTTATATTTATTGAGACGGTGGGCGTTGGTCAGTCGGAGACTGCCGTACACTCGATGGTCGATATGTTTATGATGTTGCAAATATCGGGTGCTGGCGACGAGCTACAAGGCATCAAGCGAGGCATTATGGAGATGGCAGATATGATGGTCATCACTAAGGCAGATGGCGAAAACATCAAGAAAGCAGAGCTTGCCAAGGCACAATATCAGGGCGCATTGCACCTATTCCCGCTTCCCGACTCGGAGTGGCGACCCAAGGTATATACCTGCTCGTCGTTGGAGGGCACAGGATTGGAGGAGGTATGGCAGGGCGTAGAACAATATCTCGACCATATCGAGCGTAACGGATACTTCACCTCGAATCGCAACAGACAGAACAAGTATTGGATGTACGAAACGATAAACGAGACCCTCAAATCAAGTTTCTATCAGAATCCCGAAATCGAGGCTCGTATTGCCGATGTCGAACAGCGCGTTCTCGATGCTAAACTATCATCGTTCATCGCCGCCAAAGAGCTTCTTGACGTATACTTTAAGTAGCGTATAAACTTAACTATAATACCAATTCATTGAAACGAGAGCATAACAACCTTGCTCTCGTTTTTCAGTATCGCGTCGAGGCGGCGCATCATCCTACGTGATAACACGGGACACCCCCAGCTACCCGTAGTTGGGAGTGGGAATATGGGAAATGATGTTGTATGTTCCCAGCCGTGAAGCACCACACAGCGTGAGCGCAGATTGGAGTTTGAGGCATCTAAACCATCGAGGCGGTACGCAACACCATAGCGACCCTCATAGCGTTCGGCAACGAGAGCTCTACCCAACGACGATAGATGTGAGCCATCCTCATTCGAGAAGGTGGCATAAGCCGAACGTTTATGACTACGAGGTGAGCCACTACCGTGGCTTACAGGAGCTTGCATAATAGGCACACTCTGCTCGAAGTCCCATACCATAAGACGATTAAGCCCCGAATGGCGAGATAGGTCAACAAAGATGGCAATACGGCTGTTATAGCCATTACGACGACAAAATGCCCGAAGCATACAAGCTCGTTCGGCTACCCTACTTCTTAAACTCATTGCGCAACTTCTCAACAAGTTGTGGGACACCAACAGCACCACGCTCCTTGATATGAGTCAAAGGATTGCGTATCAAGCGAGTATCGGGCATACCTGGGTCAACGAGATATATTGGCACATTGGGACGCACATAGTGTACGAGCGAGGCTGCTGGATATACAGCCAACGACGTACCCACAACAATCAAGATATCGGCACGGCTAACGACATCGCACGCAGGCTCGAACATAGGTACAGACTCGCCAAAAAAGACGATATGCGGGCGTAGCAAAGCTCCATCCTCAGCACGTGCATCGAGCGACTGTTCCCAACCCTCAATTGGATAAATCAAATTAGGGTTGCGTTCCGAGCGCAACTTCATTAGCTCACCGTGGAGATGCAAAACATACTTAGAACCAGCCTGTTCGTGGAGGTTATCGACATTTTGCGTTACAACCTCAACATCTGCCCACTCCTGCATCGAGGCAATTGCAAGATGCCCTGCATTAGGTTGCTTGGTGAGCGACTCTCGACGACGCATATTATAAAACTCTACAACTTTTGCACGATTAGTTTGCAGTGCCTCTGGCGTGCATACCTCCTCGATACGATAGTTTGCCCACAAGCCATCGGAATCACGAAACGTAGATATGCCACTATCAGCACTCACACCTGCACCTGTAAAAACAACAATCTTTGGTCTCATAATAATATGGTATTACTTATTGAGAGGGCTACCCTCACATTTAGCCTTTCAAAGATACGAAAAATTTCGACAATATTCTCAGCAAGCATACATTTTCCCCACTTTTTGCTTCGAGATGTTTGTATATCTCACATAAGGTGCTATCTTTGTGGCAAATATAAATATTGGATTTATGAAACGTTTACTTAAAAACCTCGGCGTGTGGATTCTCATAGCGATGGCCGTAGGTATTGTCGTAGGAATCGTGATGGGTCCCGATGCCGCGATGTTCAAGCCGTTAGGCGACCTATTTATCCAGCTTATCAAGATGCTTGTGGTGCCTCTGGTAGCCATATCTATCATCAGCGGAGCGGCAGCACTTGGCGAGACACGTTCGGCAGGTTTGGTGGGTGGCGTCAGCATACTCTATATGCTCTTAACCACTGCCATATCAATCATCGTAGCCCTCTTATTTGCTGGAATATTTGAGCTCGGAGCAAGTGTGGATGCAACTGGCATAGCAGCTATCAACGAGGCAGGCGGTGCAGTTACCGCAGCAACAGCACAACCCGAAAGTATGTCGTTCTGGGACACGGTGATAGGTATGATTCCAGAGAATCCTATTCGCGCTATGGCTGAGGGCGATATTCTGCAAATTATAATCTTCGGTCTGTTCCTCGGATTTGGCATCTCGACCCTCAGTGGCGAGAAACGTGGCAAGATTGTCAACGGTCTGAACTACATTCTCGACGCACTCATATGGTGCATTGGCAAGGTGATGTTCGTGGCTCCATTTGGTGTATTTGGTCTTATAGCCGATGCAACAGGCACCTTCGGTTTCGACATCCTTATGCAGGTGGCAAACGTACTATGGGTTGACCTTATCGTCGTTCTCATCATCGGCCTGGGTCTATATCCTCTCACCATCGTTCTATTCTCGCGTGTCAAGCTCAAAGATTACTTCCGCGCGATGGTCAAGCCTCAGGTGGTATCGTTCTCAACAGCATCGTCGTTGGCAACGCTACCAGTGAATATGGAGGCGTGCGACGAGATGGGCATATCTAAACAAACATCAGGATTTGTGCTACCTCTCGGCGCGACAATCAATATGTCGGGTAATGCCATATACTATGCACTACTTGCAATATTCTTTGCCAACTTCTATGGCATAGAGCTTGGAATGTCGGAATACATATCAATAGTCGTTGTGTGTACACTCGGTGCCATTGGACAGGCTGGTGTTCCTGGTCCAACACTCCTCGCCGCAGCGGTTTTGGTTGCAGCAGGTATTCCGTTGGAGGGTCTTCCACTCTTCTATGCTCTCGACAGAATTTTCGATATGATACGCACCACACTCAACATTACGGGCGATGCTGCGTGCGCTGCGGTTGTTGACCGTTTTGTTAAGAATAAGACTCCCAACAAGTAGCTACCATAAGTGGTTGTTAAGAATGTAAAATATGCCGATTTATCGGTAAATCATTACATTATGACATTTTTTTTGAATAAAATGTTGCATTAAAAAATTATTTATATAACTTTGTCGTCAGAAAAAACCTTAAATAACATTTTATAGTATGAAGACATTAGTAGAAAACATCGCAGCTCAGTACGAGGCGTTTGCTGCAAATGCAGCTTTGCAGGTAGAGAAGAACAATAAGGCAGCTGGCACACGTGCTCGTAAGGCAGCATTGGAGCTTTCTAAGCTTTTGAAGGATTTCCGTAAGGTTTCTGTTGAGGAGGCTAAGAAGTAATCACAATTGCGAATAATAGACATAAGCAGACATCCGTATGGGGTGTCTGCTTATTTTTTATTCATTCAATGAGATATAAATCGCATACTGAGCGATAAATAGCAACTATTAGGGATTGACAGCATATGGAAAAATAGCTATCTTTGCGACCAAAATAGATTAGATAGGATTTTTACACTATATGCGACTAAGCGAACTGAAAACAGGCGAAACGGCAGTCGTAGTCAAGGTTTTGGGCTACGGAGGTTTCCGCCGACGTATTATGGAGATGGGATTTGTGCGAGGACAAGCTGTTACAGCAATCCTCGATGCCCCACTCAAAGACCCTGTGGAGTATCACATTATGGGTTACGACATATCGTTGCGACGTAAGGAGGCGGAGATGATTGTGGTGATGACGCACGAGGAGGCTAAGCAACTAACGATGCTCGATGCCACATCGCTCATCGACACTGAAGATATCTTGGAGAACGCTTTGCGCCACAGCCAGAAGCAGATAAGCATTGCGCTTGTAGGCAACCCGAACTCTGGTAAGACATCGCTGTTCAACACACTATGTGGTCGTAGCGAGCACGTTGGCAATTACAGTGGCGTTACGGTAGATGCTAAGCGTGGCACGCTGAAATATAAGGATTACACAATTGAGGTTACCGACCTTCCTGGAACCTATGCTCTATCGGCATACTCACCAGAGGAGATGTTCGTGCGCCGACACCTGATTGACCACACACCCGACGTCATAGTGAACACGGTTGTAGCATCGAACCTCGAACGCAACCTATTCCTCACCACCGACCTTATCGACATAAGTCCTAAGATGGTCATTTCGTTGAATATGTACGACGAGTTGGAGCGTAGCGGTGCTAAGTTCGACCACCAAGCATTAGGCGATATGCTTGGTATTCCGATGGTACCAGTGGTAACACCTACGGGACAAGGCATCGAGGCTCTGCTGGATAACATTATCGCCGTACACGAGAATAGAAATAAGAGCGTTCGACATATCCATATCGGTTATGGTGCTACGATTGAGGAGCACCTCGAACCGCTCAACATAGATATGCGCCGCCACCGCGAGGAGCTGTCGGCACATTTTCCTCCACGCTACTTCGCACTAAAACTCATCGAGGGCGACAAGGAGGTAGTGAAGATGCTCGATAACTCACCACACTTCAAACTGTGGGAGCAGATGGCAGACGAGGCTCGACACTCGATTGAGGAGGCGTTGGACGAGGATATCGAGACCGCCCTTGCCAACCAGAAATATGGCTTTATTCAGGGCGCATTGAAGGAGACATTCTCCGCATCGGAGGTTAAGCGTAACACACTGAGCGACAAGCTTGACGCGATAGTTACACACCGCATATTTGGCTTTCCGATATTCATTGCCATAATGTGGTTTATGTTCTACTGTACCTTCACGCTTGGCGCATATCCTCAGGAGTGGATTGATATGGGTGTTGCGTGGCTTTACGACACTGTGCGCTCGATGATGAGCGAGGGAGCGTTGCGAGATATGCTCACCGATGGTGTGATAAGTGGCGTGGGTAGCGTACTTGTCTTCCTGCCCAACATTATGATTCTCTACCTCTTTATCTCGTTCCTCGAAGATTCGGGATATCTGGCACGTGCAGCCTTCATAATGGATAAGATTATGCACCGAATGGGTGTTCACGGCAAGTCGTTCATTCCGCTTATTATGGGCTTCGGCTGTAATGTTCCTGCGGTGATGGCGTGTCGCACGATTGAGTGTCGCACATCGCGCATAATAACCATCTTCGTAACACCCTTTATGTCGTGTAGCGCACGCCTACCGATATATATGATGATTGTTGGCACGTTCTTCCCATCGCACGCCGGCACGGTACTCATACTACTCTACCTCTTTGGCATAGCTATGGCGGTGCTCTCGGCACGCCTTATGCGTCGCTTTATGTTCCGTGAGCAGGAGGCACCCTTTGTGATGGAGTTGTCGCCCTACCGCATACCTACGGCAAAGAATACGCTAAGACATATGTGGAGTAAGTGCGCACAATATCTGAAAAAGATGGGTGGACTTATCCTTATTGCATCTATCGTAGTGTGGTTGCTCAGCTACTACCCTCGACCAAAGTATAGCGACGGTATGACAGATGCTCCGAACTACGAGCTTTCGTATATGGGCTACATAGGACAGGTGTGCCAGCCTATCTTCGAGCCTATGGACTTCGAGTGGCAGGCATCGGTTGCAATGATATCGGGTATTCCGGCAAAGGAGATTGTCGTGAGTACTATGAACGTGTTGTATGCGCCTGAGAATACCGAAGAGATAGATAGCGACGAGGAGCTGACCACAACCGCCCGTGAGCGAATAGCAAACAGTATGTCGGTGCCCTCTGCCGTAGCATTCCTCATCTTCTCGCTACTCTATCTGCCTTGCATAGCTACAATTATGGCAATAGGCTCGGAGCTTAACTGGCGGTGGGCAGTAGGCTCAGCACTCTACAATACGGGCATAGCGTGGCTTTTGGCGTGGGCAGCATTCCACATAACCAAACTCTTTATGTAGTATGGGTTGGCAGGATTGGGCTGTTGCAGCCATAGCAGTTGTGGTGGGCGTGTTGCTGGTGCGCCGTGTGTGGCGTTTCTTCACGTGCCGCGATGAGAGTGCCTGCTCGTCGTGCAACAAGAGTTGCAGCCGACGAAGATAGTGCGGATATTCGGTATGTTCTATAATAGCAGTGGCGTACAAGCAACCTCTTTGGTTTGCTGTACGCCACTTTTCTGTTTTATATTGCGCTTTTAGAAGTCGTATCCGTAGATAACACGCGAATAACCACTCCAATCATCCTTGTAGGCATATACCGATGCTGTTGGGACATAAATCTTGCGACTATCCGCATTAACAGAGAAGACACCATAGCCAATACTTGGCGGCGTTGTAGCCTTGCAATATACACTTGTGAGACTCTTACAATAAGAGAATGTCTCATCTCCAATCGTGGTTACACTATCTCCAATGGTTACACTTGTGAGACTATTGCACCGATTGAATGCCATATCTCCAATCGTGGTTACACTATCTCCAATGGTTACACTTGTGAGACTATCGCAATGATAGAATGTACTATCTCCAATCGTGGTTACACTATCGGGAATGGTTACACTTGTGAGACTATTGCAATCCCTGAATGCAGATTCTCCAATCGTGGTTACACTATCAGGAATGGTTACACTTGTAAGACTCTCGCACCAATAGAATGCATAATCTCCAATCGTGGTTACACTATCTCCAATGGTTAAACTTGTAAGACTTTTGCAATAATCGAATGCCCTATCTCCAATCGTGGTTACACTATCTCCAATGGTTACACTTGTGAGACTATAGCAATTTATGAATGCATAACGTCCAATCGTGGTTACACTATCGGGAATGATTACACTTGTGAGACTATAGCAATGACGGAATGCATAATCTCCAATCGTGGTTACACTATCTCCAATGGTTACACTTGTGAGTTTTTTACACTCATAGAATGCCCACTCTCCAATCGTGGTTACACTATCTCCAATGGTTACACTTGTGAGACTATAGCAATCTTTGAATGCAGAATCTCCAATCGTGGTTACACTATCGGGAATGATTACACTTGTGAGGTTCTCGCAAGAATAGAATGCACCACCTCCAATCGTGTTTACAGCACCATCGAAAGTAATAACACCCTTGCCATTTTCGTAGGTGTTAGATAATATGTTTACTCCAAAACCGTCTGCCTTTGAGGGCTTTACAATCTCACCATCTGTCGATGTGTACCAAATTTCGTTTTTGGCTGGTTTGGTTGGGTCATAAACCTCAAATTCTACCTCGATAGCCGCCATTGGCTGAATAATGTTGCGCTCTACGACAATCTTATTCGATGTACTCTTCTCGAAAACAGCATTGTAGGCATTAGTTACGCTAATGGTAATACCATTGTTAAACTCAGTAGGTGGCACAACAAACCAAAACTCCGTAGGGCTCTCAGCATCTGAACTAAGCTCAACACCATCACCACAATCGAGCATAATACTCTCCGTAGCATCGTCAGCCATAGCAATCTTCGGCACACCACCATAGGTTGCCGTAATGTTCGCATTGCCCGCAATCTTCTCACCATTATTACCTCTTAGCTCGATACTCTTAACCGTACACTCGCCATAGAGTCTGATTTTGATGTAGCCACCGATATTCTTGAATGATAAGAAGGTATCTTCGAGGTTCTCGGTAACAGCTACCATAGTGTTTGCCCCACGACCAAACGAGTCCTCAGCATAGGTCTGAGTGGCAGGCATCGAGTAGCTGATAACACCCAAATCCGAAATTG
>X3_Alpine_Chamois__coassemble_59_pt1 | contig 10469 bp, 5 predicted proteins | sample X3_Alpine_Chamois__metabat2_high_PE_002 | metagenome-assembled genome bin X3_Alpine_Chamois | reverse complement strand
GGCCATTACACCACGGCCGATAGTTCGATTGGCAAGTGGTCGATTTTCAATACGGCGCTCGACCAGAACTGCGGCGTCCTCGAAGCTGAGATTGATTTGGTTATAAACGACGACAAGAGCGTTAAGCTTACGGGTTATATCAAGTCGGAGGAGGAGCACGAGATTACCATTGAGTGGCAGGGTGTTGTCGAGGGCTTTAACTTCACGGAGACCCCTGAGCCAACACCTGGCGACAGTTTTATTGCAAAGGTCTTGGATATATCATACTATGGACAAGAGTATTCTGATACCTACAACTACTACGTCATCCTCTCGGATAACGGTATGAATGGCAATAATATGCGAAAGAACAGCACCTATTATTTCTTTGACCTCTACTCGAATGTAGCGGGCAAGAGTAGTGGTGGTAAGTTGCCTAATGGAAGCTATATTCTCGAAGAGGGACGTGGCGTAAATACGTTCAATCCTGATGATAGTTATCGTGCTATTACTTCGGAGGACAAGGCTGAGTATAAGATGTATAAGGAGGCGGTTGTTACCGTTTCGGATAATGGTATCGAGGCTCAGATTCAGTTCGAGGATGGCTCGGTGCAGAGTGTGAGCTACGTAGGTCCTACGACCTATGGCGATGGTGGTAGCACCGAGGCTGTTACCCTTACGGCTGACGATTGGGTGTGGGGTGGCACGTCGAATTATGGCAACTACTATACTGCCTCTGCCGATAACTTCTCTATCGACGTTCACTTTGCTGCCGATGTGGCAACGGCTACGGAGCTTAAAGCAGATGAGTACAAGTGGGTTAGCACATCGTTCTTCGGTTATGAGGATTATCCTCACTTCACCACACGTGGCTTCAAGCTCGATGGCCAGAGCGTAGTTGTAGATTCGGGTAGTGCGAAGGTTATGGTTGTCGATGGCGAGTATGTCGTGGAGCTGACGCTAAATAGTCGTGAAGGAGCTGTGTATGCGATTAAGTGGCAAGGAGCATTGGAGAGTAGCGGTGGCGGCAGAAACGAGGCTATTGAGCTAACATCGATGAAATACAAGGATTATAACTCTTCATACTACTTCTACTCTTACACGCTTACCGATGATAAGGGTAATTCGCTCGATTTGTTGATTAACGATATGCAGTCGAACGAATCAAAGGTTTATAGCGGTGATTATGAGTGGATTACTAAGAGTCTATGTGGAGGCTTGGAGTATTTCTCAACAGACAATATTGTCGTAAATGGCAAGAGCTACAAGGCTCAGTCGGGCTTTATGTATGTTAGCTGCGAGGAGGATAACAAGCTTGCCATCGCCTTTGAGTTGGAGTTTGCCGACGGCACGATTCAGCCTTATAGTTTCTACGGTTACGTAACGCATTAGTATAGTCAGCAGGTTTAGTGGCGGTTAAGGCTCTGTATGAGGCTTTGTATTACAGAGTGATAACCATAAAAAAATGCTTGTTTTTTGCGATATTTTTCACTATCTTTGCCGCCGTTAGGTGTCGCCCGCTTGTTCGCATAGGCGTTAGGGTGGCTCGAATGGAGGATAGACAGAAATATAAATATTTGAACTATAAGTTATTATGAGAAAATTCTTGATGTTTTTTGCGCTTCTTAGTGTAGCTTTCGTAGCGTGCGAGAAAGAGCCCTCGGAGGCGGTAAAGCCTGTGATTAAGGTAACGACGGGCAACGTTGTTGAGTTTACGGCTCAGGGCGGTAGTCAGGAGATTGCCTTCCAGGTATCGAACGCAGTTGACTCGGAGCGTGTTAAAATCTCAGAGGTTGCCGATTGGATTAGCGTGGTTACGGATACAACCTCGGCCGATATTACGGTTGAGGCTAATATGGGTGCTGCTCGTGAGGCACAGCTCATACTCAGCTACGCAAATGCCGATAAGGTTACGGTAACGGTTAAGCAGGCTGGAAGGTCTTCTGATGGAAAGGTGGAGTTCAAGGCTCAGCACCTCAACGGAAACTATTATGGCAAGTCTGGCTCGGCGTATAACTACTACGTCATCCTCTCGGATAAGGGTGTAACCTCGAAGTTGGAGACTAAGCCTGGTGGTACGTACTACTATTTCGACTTCTACTCGGATGTTGAGGGCGATGAAGATGGTGCTGTACTTCCTGATGGTACTTACACCTTCGACGCAAGCAACAGCTACGCGGCAGGCACACTCACGGATGAGGGTAGCTGGTATGCCTTTATGGATAGCAAGAATGACTATGCCGCAGCTTGGAATATCGAGAGTGCAACGGTCGTTGTTGATGGTAATACATTCGACGCTGTTATCACCTTCAAGGGTGGCGAGACACACCACGTAACCTATGAGGGTAGTATGTTGTTGGCAGCTCCACTCTCAACACTCACTGCCGATTATAGCTTTACGCTCGCGGGTGCTACGATTAAGGCTATGAACTGTGGCGATAGCTACGAGGTTGGCAAGACCAACTGGTTTGTGGAGGTAACCAAGGATACGCAGAATGGCGATATGGTTATGCTCGACTTGTTGGCTGATAGTGCCGACAACTGCAATGGTCTCTACTCGGTATTGTCAAACGCTACGGACTACTCATACAAGTTCCTCCCAGGTGTTATTGGTGCCGATGGCTTGGCTTGCTCGTGGTATGCTAAGTTCAACAGTGGTAAGCTCGGTAGTACCATAGCTCCGCTTGCTGGTGGTATCATCAAGATTGAGCAGACGGGTAGTGGCAATGCTAAGATTACGCTCTCTTGTACCGATGATTCGGGCAACAAGATTGAGGCTACGATTGATGGTAGCATAGAGGTTGTCGATATGCAGTAGTGCGTTTCGTGTTTGAACGATAATAGGACTAAAACATAAAACCAAGTAAACTTTATTCATTTTTTAATCAATTCTTTAATCAATTCTAAATTTATGAAACTTAGAAATCTTTTCTATTTGTTGCTTGCATTGCCTTTGGCATTTGCATCTTGCGACAAGGATCCAGTGGTTGACAAGGATCCAGTGTTGACACTCACATCACAGGCGGAGATGAGCTTTACGGCTGCTGGTGGTGATGGTGAGATTACCTACAAGTTGGAGAACCCTAAGAGCGGTGTTAAGGTTGAGGCTGAGGCTGATGCAGCTTGGGTATCAATCAAGGGTACTGAGGGTAAGGTAAACTTCGCTGTTGAGGCTAATGAGGAGGAGACTGCTCGTGAGGCTAAGATTGTTGTTAGCTACGAGAAGCTTTCGTTTGAGGTTACTGTTAAGCAGGCTGCTGCTGAGCCAGTTGTTGAGGATCCAGAGTTGACCCTTACATCTGCTGAAGAGGTAACGTTTGAGGCTGAGGGTGGCGCAGGTGAGATTACCTATACGCTCGCTAACCCAGTTGAGGGCGTTGAGGTTACAGCTAAGGCTGATACTCCTTGGGTTGCCAACTTCGTTGTTGAGGCTGAGAAGATTACCTACAACGTAGCTCCTAACGCTGAGGAGGAGGCACGTGAGGCTGTTATCACTGTTGAGTACGGTGTATTGAGCTTCAACGTAGCTGTTAAGCAGGCTGCTGCTGAGCCAGTTGCACCACAGTCATTGACTATCGCTGAGGCAATTGCTTTGGAGGATAATGCAGCTATCACACTCAAGGATGTAACCGTTGCTGGTGTATATGCTCGCGGTGTATTGGTATCTGACGCTACTGGTAAGCTCTTGGTTTACGCTGGTTCGGCTGTTGAGGCTGCTATCGGCGATGTAGTAACTGTTGAGGGTTCAATGGCTACTTACGCTGGTTTGCGTCAGGTTGCTACTCCTACCGTAACTAAGACTGGTACTACTACTTATGAGCACCCAGCTGTTGAGGTCCTCGATGGTGCTGCTATGGATGCATACCTCGCAGCTCCTGCTGTTAAGTATGTTGAGTACACTGGTACATTGTCAATTAGCGGTAGCTACTACAACGTAACTGTTGAGGGTGCTTCTACTGCTATTGGTTCTATCGCTTATCCTATCGATGGTAGCGTTAAGGCTGAGAATGGTCAGAAGATTAAGGTTCGCGGTTATGCTATTGGCGTAAGCAGCGGTAAGTATGTTAACACAATGCTTGTTGAGTGCGAGGCTTTTGGCGATACTCCTGAGATTACGGTTGTTAAGGCAACTGTTGCTGAGTTCTTGAAGGCTGAGGAGAGCACAACAGTTCTCTATGAGCTTACTGGTAAGATTGCAAATGTAGTTGCTGAGAAGACTTACTACGGTAACTTCGACCTTGTTGATGAGACAGGTTCTGTATATATCTATGGTCTTGTAGATGAAGACAATCAGTATGGTATTTTCGAGGCTAAGGGCTTGAAGGAGGGTGATACTATCACACTTCGCACTGTTCGTACATCATATAATGACAAACCTCAGGGTAAGAATGCTCTCTACGTATCACACGTAGCTGGCGAGGGTGGCGAGACTCCTGAGCCAGAGGTTTATGATGTTGAGTTGGCATATGTTGAGCGTTTCTTCGATGTTGACGAGACAGAGTTGCCAGCTAACCACTTCTTGTTGGGTATGATCGATGTAGAGGAGGCTATTGAGTTTGCCGTATTGTTCAAGGGTGCTGAGGGCGATACAGTTCTCAAAGCTGGTAACTACTCTACTGCTGATGCTACTATCGACGTTAACAACTGCGAGTTGTATGACTATAATCTCGATGAGCCTGAGGTTGCTATCAAGAGCGTTGAGGCTACCGTTGCTGAGGCTGAGGGTCTCTACACATTGACATTCAAGGTTGTTGATGAGGCTGGTAACACCTACAACTTCAACTACGAGGGCGAAATCGTGAATATGGTTGTTGAGGAGGAGCAGAAGGATCCAGTGTTGTATCTTCTCTCTGAGCGTAACGTAGATGTTCGTGCTGCTGGTGGCGAGTTCGCTATCAACTATCAGGTTGAGAATCCTGTAAGCGGTGTATCGGTTACTGCTACTGTTGATGCTAATGCTAAGTGGATTACTATCGGCGATATCACTTCTAACTTTATCAAGTACACCGTAGCTGAGAACAAGGCTGCTCAGCCACGTTCTGCAACTATCACTGTTGCTTATGGTGAGCAGACTGCTACTGTATATGTAAACCAGGGTTCTGAGGTTACCTTTACTCCAATTGCTGTAAGTGCAGAGGCAAATGATGGTGGTAAGACTTGGGTAATCTACTTGACAGAGAAGGATGTTCTGCTTGGCGATGTAACTTCTAAGTTGACATTCAAGCTTGCTGAGGCAAATACACTCTACCTCACAGATGGTACATACTCTGTAGCTAATGGCGGTATCGTTCCAGGTAACCAGAGCAGCGTTTATCGTTCCTCATCAACTACACATGAAGATATCAACAACGCTGAGATTACTGTTGCTGTTGACGTTGAGGCTAAGAATGTTACGCTCAACGGTACATTCGTAGTGGGCAATACTAATTACGCTTTGAATTGGAGTGGCGGCATTGACGGCTTCCTTTATGAGGAAGTAGGGTCTCTCACTGAGTGGAATAGCTTCAGAATCAACTCTACGTTCGATGATTGCTATGTACTTTATGGTCAGGCTAAGAACGATGTAACAGTTGAGTTCTACCTTCACGCTTATGGTGTAACAAAGGCTGCAAGTGAGGCTCTCCCAGCAGGTGAGTATCCTGTAGGTGATTGGCAGTTTACAACAGCTAATAACTATTGCGAGAATTGTTCAGGTGGTGTTAATGGCAAGAATCTTACAATGGGTAAGGTTACCGTTGAAGAGGATGGTGGCACTTATTCTGTTTCGTTCAATGTCATCGACACTAACGGTGTAGAGTGGAGCGGTGAGTACACTGGTACTTTGTAATAAAAGTTCAGTTTAGCTTACCATAGGGTTTATTCCCGAAACTGTGGCGACCTCCTTTCGGGGGTCGCCATCTTTATTGGTAATGATGCGAGTAATGATGCCAAAAGCGGTGCTAAATTAACCACCCCAACAAAGCGAGAGGCGACTAAAATGAAATTAGTCGCCCCTCGCTCTGTAAATACCCTATATATTGCTCCGTAAATGCTATATATATTGCTCTGTAAATGCTCTATATATCGCCCTGTGATACTCTCTTAGTACTGCTCCTTCTCATTTGGGAAGTCGCAACGCTTAACGTCATCAACATAGTGGCCCACCGCCTCCGAGATTGTCTTTCCGAGGTCGGCGTAACGGCGTAGAAAACGTGGTGAAAAGGCCTGTGTTATGCCGAGCATATCGTGTGCCACGAGCACCTGTCCATCAGTTGCACAGCCCGCACCAATACCTATGGTTGGGATATGTAGCTCTTCGGATACCTGTTTGCCCAACTTCGCAGGAATCTTCTCCAAGACTATGGCAAAACATCCTGCTGCCTCCAATAGGTGGGCGTCGCGCACCAACTTGGCGGCCTCCGCCTCGTCCTTTGCACGCACATTATATGTGCCGAACTTATGTATCGCCTGTGGTGTAAGCCCGAGGTGTCCCATAACGGGAATACCTGCCGAGAGAATACGGTTTACCGACTCCAAAATCTCCTCGCCACCTTCGAGTTTTACGGCATCCGCCTCTGTCTCCTTCATAATGCGCACCGCTGAGTCGAGGGCAACCTTCGAGTTACCCTGGTAGGTGCCAAACGGCAAATCTACGACGACCAGAGCACGCTCCACGGCACGTACCACCGACTTAGCGTGATAAATCATCATATCGAGAGTTATAGGCAATGTGGTCTCGAAGCCCGCCATAACGTTGGCTGCCGAGTCGCCGACAAGTATCACGTCGATACCCGCCTTGTCCACAATCTTTGCCATCGAATAATCATACGAGGTGAGCATAGCTATCTTCTCGCCACGCTGCTTCATCTCCGTAAGGCGAAGTGTCGTAACTGCCCTTACTGTACTTTCAACTGACATAGAGTTCGTAGTTATAAATTTTGAGTAGCACAAAGATAGTCAATAATGTTATAAGTGCAAATTTTTGTGCCTCTTTGCTTCATAAAATGGCTGCTATTCCGAGAATAAAAGTAAAAAATACCTATTATATATTAGGTAAAACAAAAAAATATACTTATCTTTGCGTCGTGATAGGTGAATGGTAAGGGGACGGAGAGTCCCCTTATTTCGTGTATTTATGTGGCCTTTTGGCATATTTGCGAGATAATAATTAATAGATATATGATTGATTCTAAGAAAGTTGTAGAAATTGCAGAACGACAATTAGAGGGCACTGATATGTTCGTTGTTGAGTGCAAGATTACCCCTATGGGCGAAATCGAGCTGCTCATCGATAGCGATACAGCCGTAAAGTTGGAGGACTGCGCAGCACTCAACCGTGCTATTGAGGGCGAACTCGACCGTGAGGTTGAGGACTACTCGTTGATGGTGGCATCGGCAGGCATCGGCTCGGAGCTTAAACTACTCCGTCAGTATCGCAAGATATTGGGCTGCGATGTCGAGGTGCTACTCAAAGATGGTGTCAAGATTTTGGCAAAGTTGGAGAGTGCCGACGAGTCTGGCATAGTAATCTCCTACGAGGAGAAGCAGGCTGTCGAGGGCAAGAAGCGTAAGGTAACGGTTGAGGTTACCAAGGAGTATAAGTGGGAGGAGGTAAAGTACACGAAGGAGTACCTTAATTTTTCGTGATAAGAGGTCATCTGCGGCATCGGGCTTGTCTGCCAAATGCTCACATACGCAAAGTATGCTCCGCTTTGTCAGCCTGCGACCCGCTACCACATCTAACCTCTTCTAACGAAAAATTATTTGCGGTGGTAAGAGAGTTTAGGGATTAATAGGGAAGATAGGGAGTTTGTGGAGGCTTATTAAAAAATCCTCAGCGCGGAGCGGTACTACCAAAAAATAGGCTGAATGAGTTTGAGCATTAGAGCGAACTTATGACCGAGGGGCTCTAAATTCTCAGCAGCGAAGAGAGAAATACAAAGTAAAAACAAATATATAGAAAAATGAAGTACATTAATCTTATCAGCAACTTTGCTGAGTTCAAGGAGTTGAAGAACATCGACAATGCTACGCTCATCGGAGTATTGGAGGATGTCTTTCGTCATGCACTGCAAAAGCAATTCGAGAGTGACGAGAACTTTGACGTTATCATCAATCCTGAGAAGGGCGACTTGGAGATTTGGCGTAACCGTACGGTAGTCGAGGACGACGCTGTGGAGAATGAGAACACCGAGATTTCGCTCTCGGAGGTTAAGGCTATCGACCCATCGTATGAGGTTGGTGATGAGTATGCCGACCAGATTGATATGACGAAGTTTGGTCGCCGTGCCGTTTTGTCGTTGCGCCAGAACCTCGCATCACGCATCCTCGATTTGGAGAAGGCTGCACTCTTCGAGAAGTATTCGGAGAAGGTGGGCGAGATTGTATCGGGTGAGGTTTACCAGGTATGGAAGAAGGAGGTGCTCGTACGTGATGACGAGGATAACGACCTCGTATTGCCAAAGATGGAGCAGATTCCTAACGACTTCTACCGTAAGGGCGATACAATCAAGGCTATCGTTAAGTCGGTGGAGATGAACAACAACCAGCCTCGCATCATACTCTCGCGTACCGACAACCAGTTCTTGGAGCGTCTCTTCGAGCAGGAGGTGCCAGAGATTTTCGATGGTCTAATCACCATCAAGCGCATTGCACGTATCCCTGGTGAGCGAGCTAAGGTTGCCGTAGAGTCATACGACGACCGTATCGACCCAGTAGGTGCTTGCGTTGGTATGAAGGGTTCGCGTATCTTTACCATCGTCAAGGAGCTACGCAACGAGAACATCGACGTTGTGAACTACACGGCAAACACCTCGCTTATGATTCAGCGTTCGTTGAACCCAGCAAAGATTTCGTCAATCACAATTGACGAGGAGCGTAAAACAGCTTCGGTATATTTGAAGCCTGAGGAGGTGTCGTTGGCTATCGGTAAGGGTGGTCTTAACATCCGTCTCTCGAAGATGCTCACGGGTTACGATATCGACGTATATCGTGAGATTGAGGAGGAGGATGTTGCACTTACGGAGTTCGCAGACGAGATTGACGGCTGGATTATCGAGGCGTTGAAGGCTGCGGGTTGCGATACGGCGAAGAGCGTGATTGAGCTTCCTGTGGAGGTTGTAGCGCAGCGTGCCGACCTCGAAATAGAGCAGGTTGAGGCGGTAGTTGCAATTCTCAAAGCTGAGTTCGAAGAGTAATGCTGATAACGATTAAAATCTATATTTGATGGATAATACGAAAAAGATAAGACTTATACAGGTTGCCAAGGAGTTTAAGGTGGGGTTCAATACGCTTGCCGATTTTCTCCAGCGCAAGGGCTTGCAGAGCGACTGCTCGCCTTCGTCGCCAGTGTCAGCCGAGGTATATGCAGCTCTGGAAAAGGAGTTCGGTCGCAACAAACAGTCGGGTAATGAGCGCAATGCTGTGCGTGAGCGCATTCAGCAGAAGGGCTCGGTGAGCATCACATCGCAGGAGACGAAGGAGGCTGAGGATGAGGAGGTCGTGGTTGTCAAGAGCAATGTAATCAGCGTTAAGGACGAGGTGCGAGGCCCAAAGATTTTGGGTAAGATTAACCTCGATGCTAAGCGTGAGGAGCCAAAGCCCGAACCAAAACCTGAACCAAAGCCCGAGCCAGCATCTAAGCGTGAGGAGCCAAAGTCAGAGCCAAAGGTGGAGGTTAAGCCAGAGCCAAAGGTTGAGGAGAAGGCTGTGGAGGAGACGAAGCAGGATAGCGTCTTCCGTCCACAGGTCGAGCATCTTGGTGGCCCAAAGATTCTCGGTACGATGGATGAGTCGAATATGGTGCCTGGTGGCAAGCATAAGAGAAAGCGTCTCGACAAGGAGAAGGTAGATGTTGCCAAGGCCGGCAAGAATGCAGGAAAGCAGGAGAAGGGTGGCAATAAGGGCAACAACAATAATAACAAGGGTGGCCAGCCACAGCAGAACAATCAGCAGGGTGGCGGTCAGCAGCAGTCGAAGAAGAATAAGAAGCAGCAGAAGCAGCAGCCAAAGCCTATTGTGCGTCCTGAGGTATCTGACGAGGAGGTACAGAAGCAGATTAAGGATACGTTGGCGCGACTCACGGCTAAGGGTACAAAGTCGAAGGGCGCGAAGTATCGTAAGGAGAAGCGTGAGGAGGTTCGTGAGCGAATGAACGAGGAGATCGAGCGCGAGGAGATGGAGCGCAGCGTACTCAAAGTTACGGAGTTCGTAACGGTGAGTGAGCTGGCTACGATGATGAACGTATCGCCTATGGAGGTCATCTCGGCGTGTATGAACCTCGGTCTTATGGTATCTATCAACCAGCGTCTCGATGCTGAGGCATTGGTGGTGGTTGCCGAGGAGTTCGGCTTTACGGTAGAGTTCGTATCTGTCGAGATTCAGGAGGCTATCGAGACCGATGCCGATAGTGCCGACGACCTTGTTGCGCGTCCACCTGTTGTTACGGTTATGGGACACGTTGACCACGGTAAGACGTCGCTTCTTGATAACATTCGTAAGACAAACGTTAC
>X3_Alpine_Chamois__coassemble_58_pt1 | contig 10583 bp, 8 predicted proteins | sample X3_Alpine_Chamois__metabat2_high_PE_002 | metagenome-assembled genome bin X3_Alpine_Chamois | reverse complement strand
GCCTACAAGTGCGCCAAGAGCCATAGCAATGGGCAGACCCGTCATACCCGTACCAGGGATACCAACACCCATAGCATTCTTCAAAACATTTGCACTCAAACGTGCCTCGATACGCTCGGGACGACAGTTGAGCACCTCGGTAGCCTTAGCCACACAGAGGGCTACGGCAATAGGCTCGGTGCAGCCAATGGCTGGCACAATCTCGCGATTCATCAGTGCGATGATATCACGACGCTCTTCGGGAGTAAATTGATGGTTCATATTCTGATGGTTTTAATTTGCAGTAGTTTTATCATACGAAGATACATCTTTTATATAAAACTTCAAAATTATAGTCCCATTTTTCTTCAAATGGCACATTTTTTTATCCTATTGCTTTGCATAAAGCTATATTTTTTGTACCTTCGCAAGACATAGCAAACCTATTTTGTGCGAATTATTAACTAATAGATTATAAGGATTATGGCAGGAAAGACTCCTACACCCCATATCGGGGCTCAATATGGCGAAATTGCCGATAGAGTGATTATGGCAGGCGACCCATTGCGTGCTAAATTTATGGCTGAGAACTTCTTGGAGAACCCCGTGCAGTACAACAATGTGCGCGGTATGCTCGGCTTTACGGGTACGTACAAGGGTAAACGAGTATCGGTTCAGGGGCACGGTATGGGTATCCCATCGATTGGTATCTACACATACGAGCTCTTCAATTTCTACGACGTGAAGCGCATCATACGCTGTGGCTCGGCAGGCGCATACGACCCATCGTTGAACCTCGGCGACGTGGTATTCGGTATGGGTTCGTGCACCGACTCTAACTATGGCGCACAGTTCAACCTACCTGGCACATTCGCCCCTATTGCCGACTTCGAGCTACTACGTGCCGCAGCAGCTAAGGCTGAGGAGTTGGGTATTGATTATAAGGTTGGTAACATCTTGGCAAGCGACGTATTCTATGGCGACGATGCGGAGTCGTGGAAGCAGTGGCAGAAGATGGGTGTACTCGCAGTTGAGATGGAGGCTACGGCACTCTATATGAACGCTGCACGCGCGGGCAAGAGTGCGCTCTGCATCTGCACAATATCCGACTCACTCGTTCACCACACAGCCTGCTCGGCAGAGGAGCGTCAGACATCATTCACCAATATGATGAAGATTGCCTTCGATATTATCTGAGCTGAATAATTATCACTGAATTATTGGTGCCGATATGTTGTTGCATATCGGCACTCTTATTTTTATTACTTCAATCTACCCTACTCTGCAATACATAATATTTTCATTAAAACAGAGCGATAAAAAAGCCCATATTCACTATTTTGTGATTAGATATTTTTTCGTATCTTTGCACAAACTATGAGAAAGATGATGTAAAAACAATAACAACCGAGAATAACCCGAAACTTTACAACCTATGCAAATTAAGATTAGAACTACCCTATTGCTCATTTGTGCAGCAATGACCACAATCACGCTTAGTGCTCAGGACCTAAGCTCGCAGCGTGGTGAGTCGCAGAATGTTAGCGGTCTGTTTGGCGAGAAGATTAACTACACCGCAGGCTTCTACATCAATCCTACACCACAGGAGTTGACCCTGCTCGACAGCCCTAAGCTCGACATATCAAAGGGCGTAAAGCTCCTAAAAGAGGCTAAGGCATATAGTGAGGAGCTAAGCTTCCTAACGGCTGATAAGAAGGGTGCGCCACTACGAATCGAATTACTTAAAAAAGGCAAGGGCAACAACCACAAGGAGGGCTACTACTCATTGATAATCAACAATAAAGGCATTAAGATTTCAGCCTACGAGGATTTGGGCATATTCTACGCCATACAGAGCCTAAGACAGATTGTCGAGAGCCCAGCGGCAAGTGATGGCACTCTACCAGCAGTCGATATTACCGATGCTCCCGACCTGCACTACCGTGGCGTTGTGGAGGGTTTCTACGGCACACCGTGGTCGCACCAGACACGTCTGTCGCTTATCGACACCTATGGTCGTTACAAGATGAACTACTACATCTACGGCCCTAAGGATGACCCATATCACAGCTCACCAAATTGGCGACTCGCCTACCCTGAGGCTGAGGCTAAGAATATTGCCGAGTTGGTGGAGGCGTGTAGCAAGAATCGCGTGAACTTTGTGTGGGCGATACACCCTGGCAAGGATATCAAGTGGAACGAGGAGGACTATCAAAACTTGGTAAAGAAGTTTGATATGATGTACGACTTAGGCGTGAGAGCCTTTGCCATTCACTTCGATGATATCGAGGGTGAGGGCACAAACCCTCTGCGCCAGACAGAACTTCTGAACCGCTTGAACGAGGAGTTTGTAAAGGTCAAGGGCGACGTGGCATCGCTCATCGTATGTCCTACGGACTACACACGCCTTTGGGCAAATCCTACGGAGCGTGGTAGTCTGGTGAAATATGGCAACACGCTCGACCCATCGGTAGATGTCTTCTGGACAGGGGATGCCGTGTGTAGCAACCTCACGGAGGGAACTATGGAGTGGGTAAACTCACGCATAAAGCGTCCTGCGCTCTACTGGTGGAACTACCCCGTAACCGACTATGCTCGTCACATCCTTATGCAGGGCCCTGTATATGGCCTCGCCACAACGATGACCGATGAGAAGGTGCGTGGCTTGGTTAGCAACCCTATGGAGCATGGCGAAGCATCAAAATTAGCATTATACAGCGTTGCAGACTACACCTGGAACACCTCGGCATACAACCCTATCGACAGCTGGGAGCGTGCGTTGGAGACTCTCGCACCAGAGGTTAAAGAGGCGTATCGTCTCTTCGCTATACACTCGTGCGATACCGAGACTGGATATCGCCGTGTGGAGTCGTGGGAGACTGAGACATTCACCCTTGACAGCTATGACGCCGCAGTAGCAGAGAGGCTAAAAGCAGAGTTAAATCGCATTGTCCGAGTACCAGAGCAGATGCAAGCGATGGAGAACAAGGCTTTGCTCAAAGAGATTGAACCTTGGTTGGTGGAGTTCGGCAAGCTGGGAGAGCGTTGCTTGAAGGCGATAGAGTGCTTGGAGCTATATTTGGCAGGTGAGTATGATGCATTCTGGAATCTATACATCGATAACCTTATGAGTGTGCAACAAGTGGAGGAGTATGATGCACACCGCGTGGGTACAATGAAGCTAAAACCATTCTACGAGCGACTTATGGACGATATGGCTGCCGCATACTACGAGAGTCAGACGGGAAATAAAGCATCAACGCTTACGGCCATAGGCAGCTATCGCACGTTGCAGGCTCCACAGGCTAAGTATATGTTCGACAGCGACCCAGAGACCTACTTCCACTCAGGTCAGGCACAACATACCGACGACTGCGTAGCCGTGGATATGGGCATCGTACGCGAGGTACGCAAGCTACGCATAATTCAGGGTCGCAACTCGGTGGACGATGTTGACTACTTTGACCACGCCATAGTAGAGTACTCGACAGATGGAGAGAGCTGGACAGCACTCACCGAACCACTGATAGGCGTCTATGAAATCGAGTGGGAGGGAGAGCCTATCGAGGCTCGCTATATTGCTCTACGCAAATTAGAATCGACGAAGCGTAACTGGGTTGCAGTACGTGCGTTCGAGGTTAACCCAGTAACCAAGGAGGAGTATGCCACAGACGAGAATCCATACACTGCATTGGAGGTTAGCGACAGCGCAACATTTACAATACCAGCGGATAAGCATAGTGCAACGCTCTTCCTTGGTAAACTTGGCAAGGATGCTGCGTATCGTCTGCTCGACTCCGATGGCTTGCTCATAAACGAGGCTCAGCTTACATCGTCGCTTACGAGCTTAGAACTTAACGGCGCAACACAGATTGAGGTTAAGGGAGTACGGAACATCTACGAAGTAGTTTTCAAGTAGTTACAACCATACCTATAAACGACATATAGCCCTAAGTTCAGGGCTATATGTCGTTTATACGAGTTACTCAAAAAAGCGTTCATCGAAGTTAACGATATAGACACGCTCGGTTGCACGCGTTATCGCCGTGTAGAGCCATCGAAGCATATCTTTTGACATCTGTTCATCGCCAAATAGACATCTATCGACAAAGACCGCACGCCACTGTCCACCCTGCGCCTTATGGCATGTTACAGCGTAGGCAAACTTAACCTGCATAGCATTGAAGTGTGGATTCTCACGTATAGCCTTATAACGCTTCGCCTTAGCCTTGATATCCTCATAATCCTTCTCCACCTCGTAGAATAGCTGTCGGCTCTGCTCACGGGTAAGCGAAGGAGACTCCGAAGCAAGCGTGTCAAGCATAACCTTCACCTCCATCTCATAGTCATCATAATCGGGGAATTGCAACACTGCGTCAATAAACCTAAAACCATAGAAATCCTCGTAGCGACGAATGCGGCGAAGACGTGCCACATCACCATTGGCAACAAAACTCATAGGCGACTTTTCATCACGCTCGGCATAGTGATAGTTATTCTTAACAATCATCAACATATCGCCACTCTCAATCTCCTCCTCAGCCGATAGATTGTAGCGACGAATGCCATCGTTATAGCGATTAGCTCGCTTATTCGAGCGGGTAACCACTATAACCTCATCGCGTCCAAAACGGTCGTAACAATCTTGCAACTCCTCCATCAATTCGCCACCCGACACCGCCTTAAAGTCGGGATACGACATATCAAAATGTGGAACCTCGAATATCCTATTCTCCAACATACAACGCAGCATCGTGGCGTTAAACAATATGCCAGAGTCGTGCGACTGACGCACAACCTCATCCATCGTAGCATACTCCACATCGCCATATGAGGCAAGCTGCACAGGGTCGAGCGCAGGGCTATAATCATCACCGACAGGTGGCAACTGCGCATCATCACCTACTAACATCAATCGGCACTCTTTGCCACTTCGCACATATTGCACAAGGTCTTCGAGGAGATTGCCCGAACCGAAAGTGGCCTCAGCAGACGATGTAGAGAGCATCGAAGCCTCATCCACAATAAATACAGCACCCTTCTCCCTATTATAGTCAAGCGAAAATTTCGACTCGTAATCAGCTAACGTGCGCTCACGATAAATCTTCTTGTGGATGGTGTATGCCTCCTCGTTCGAATAGCGAGTGAGCACCTTAGCAGCACGCCCCGTAGGGGCGAGGAGTATAGGTTTGATACCCAATTCCTTAACCGCAGCAACAAACGCCGCGATAATGGTAGTTTTACCCGTACCAGCGTAACCATTAAGCAGAAATATGCGAGAAAAATCATCGTTAGAAAGCCACGCAGATAATTTTTCTATGATTTTTTTTTGGTTATTTGTTGCGTCGAACGATAATTTTGCGTAAATTTGATGCGAAATATGTGTGCTAAGCATAATGCCACCTATTTTTAGTACTTTGTTAAAACCGATACAAACTTAATAATTAAATAACAAAATGAAAAGATTATTTCCAATTTTCACACTTTTGGCAATAGTTGTTGCATTGATCTATTGGATTTGGACATTGCTTGCAACGCCAATCAATTTCGAGTCTCATTTCAGCAACCGTGAGCAGGTTGTTATCGAGAAGGAGAAGCACATCATTGACTTGGTACAGGCTTATCGCGACTCTAATCCTAAGAAGCAGTTCACTACAAACTGGGATGAGCTTATCGACTTCGCATTGAACGGCACTATGGAGTACCGTAGCCAGATCTACGATGAGAACAACTTGGAGAATGCCGCTATTTTGGCAGAGTTGCGCAAGGACAAGGATTGGAAGAATGAGCGTGTTGTAAAGGTTGCAGCTCGTGATACTATCTTCGATGATGCTTTCGGCGTATGCCGTCTTACCGAGGAGCAGATCAAGGATCTTCGCTACATTCCTTTCACCGACAACAAGGAGGAGTTCAAACTCGATACTGCAACTTATGAGTCTGGGAGCTATCGTACTCACCTTATCCGTTGCCACGCTCCTTATGTTAAGTTTATCGACACCGATACTTACAACCAGGATTTTTGGAACAAGCTTAACGACAAGTTCAACTACTTCATCAACCACTCTGAGGCTAACGAGGATTTGAAGAAGATGAAGGCTGATGGTCTTAAAGCAACCGTTACTCGCGAGCCTAAGTATCAGATTGGTGATGCTCACCCAATCCCAATGGACATCGAGTTCTTCGGTGTAACATTCGGTAGCCTTGAAGAGCCTACTAACGAGGCAGGTAACTGGAGCGGTAAATAATGATGAATAACACATCGAATAACGGTATGCCCATTCGTCTATTGTCGGATGGGCATACTCTTTCAAATGGATGTACGGCACAATACTCTACAAATACGGAGGTGTTGCTGTGTACACCCAAAACTACACTTGTCCCCTGCGACCAACTATCATCAGATGTTGCAACACACCTTCGCAACGTGGGACTAAGCCCCACAACGACTGAGTGCGTAGTGGTCAGCCCTGAACGAGGAGGCATAGTGGCTGTGATGGCAATAGAGCGCAGGCACTACGAGGAGATAATGTCATCGAAAAGCGAGGTGCGCTTTACAACACCACTACTCGATGACGATATCAGCGAGAAGGGATGCACAATATCGCTATACGGCAATGTTCTTTACGTTCGTATTGTCGAGAATGGACTGCGTTTTGCCGAGGCAATGGAGATTAGAACGAACTCCGACATTCTCTTCTACGTAGAGCGCATAAACAGCGTATATGGCATATGTAATATGTACGCGCGCGCGAGTGGTAACAAGGAACGCCTAAGCCAACTATTAAAAAAGAAGTTTAAGAATCTGATATGCGAATAATAAGCGGGAAATATCGTGGACGCACAATAAACCCTCCACGTAACTTACGTGCACGTCCTACTACTGACTTTGCAAAGGAGAACTTGTTCAATGTGCTGACTAACCTTGTAGATTTTGAAGAGCTCGACGTGCTCGACCTATTCTCAGGCACTGGCTCGATAAGCTACGAGTTCGCCTCACGCGATGCCCATAGCGTTACATCGGTTGAGCTAAATAGCGTCCACCATAACTTTATACGCCAGACAGCACGCGACCTTAAATTTGAGAATTTCTATGCCGTTAAGGCAAATGCTTTCCTATATTTGAAGAGTTGTAGCAAGCAATTCGACCTTATCTTCTCGGATGCGCCCTACGATTTGGAGGGTAGCGCAGAGATTATAGAGCTCGTTTTCGAGAGAAATCTTCTAAAAGATGACGGATTCTTGGTTTTTGAACACTCCAAAGATCAGGATTTCTCGGAACACGTTAAATTCTGGCAATTAAGGTCTTATGGTAGCGTTCACTTTTCCTTTTTCAAAAAATAGCATTTTTTTTGAAAAAAAAGTTCGAAAAAATTTGCAGATATCAAAATTTGTAGTACCTTTGCATCGCAATCAAGAAATAAAGGTTGCAAGGTTCTAAAAATGGTGCGTTAGTTCAGCTGGTTAGAATACGTGCCTGTCACGCACGGGGTCAGGGGTTCGAGTCCCCTACGCACCGCCAAATTTAGACAATGAAAGCCACTCAAATGAGTGGCTTTTACTTTTGTGTACATATTGCTACAAGACGACTCAGCTCATAGGCTTAGGGGTTCACTGACAATTTCGGCTCAGTCGTAAATTCCGGTGGGGAACGAAAAAAATCATGCAAAAATAGTAGCTAAACGAAATATAAAGAAAGGTATATCACTAACACCCCTAAACTGATTTCTAAACGCTTTGACTTTTGCATTGAAACGCTCGGCAGAGGCATTTGTTGAACCTATGCTAAACCAAAAGAAAAAATTGCAAGAACCAAATTTTCTACATTTGACATGTGTTCGTATTTATATTTTTTTGTAACTTTACACCATAATTTTATAGCGAATGACTGAGTCGAAAACATATGGAAGAGTTTATACTCCGAAATTCCTTGTGGATATTATCCTAAACCACACGGAATACACTTCCTATGATAACATAGTCTGCAAACACATAATTGATAATAGCTGTGGTGATGGTGCTTTTCTAACGGAAATTGTAAGCAGATACTGCAAAATATTCGATGGTACGGTAGATGAGTTGGCTAAACACCTGCAAACTTATATTCACGGTATTGAAATTAATAGGGATGAGAGAGAAAAATGTATAACAAATCTTGATAAGATAGTTTCTCAATACGGAATATCAAATGTTAACTGGGATATTTTGTGTGATGACACGCTAACAGTTTCTACCTATAATTCTAAGATGGATTATGTGGTAGGCAATCCTCCATATGTTAGAGTGCATAACTTGGAGTCTTCATATGACAATGTAAAGACATATAAGTTTGCAAAAGGTGGAATGACTGACTTATATCTCGTTTTCTTTGAAATAGGTTTTAATATGTTAAAGCCTGATGGGCAACTATGCTACATTACCCCAAGTTCGTGGTTAAGTAGCGTAGCTGCCGATAATATGAGAAGGTATATTATGAATCATCAGAATTTGACTTCACTTATAGACTTAGAGCATTTCCAAGCATTTGATAAAATCACAACCTATACGTTAATTTCTCATTTTAAGAAATCTTATAATAGGAGTACATTTAACTACTACACCTATGATGGCAAAGCAAATTGCTATAATTTTGTTGAAAGCCTAAACTTGCAAGATGTCTATATAGATTCGTGCTTTTATCTTGGTCGAAAGAGGGATCTCGAAATGCTTCGTAATATCAAAACAACGAAGAGCCCTAAATATATATCTGTAAAAAATGGTTTTGCGACACTTGCAGATGCTGTGTTTATTGGCGAACATATTCCTGATTCTCCAATCACCATCAAAGCAATAAAGGGGTCAACAGGAAAGTGGTACAAATGCCTATTCCCATACGATGAATATGGAAAGCCTCTGTCGGAAGATAAAATATTTGAGAAAAAAGAGATTAAAGAGCATTTATTTGCGCACAAAGCAGACTTATTAAAAGGGCGCAAAGAGTTTGCCGGTTGGTATCTATACGGCAGAACGCAAGCATTGTCCGATGTTTATCGCCCGAAATTGTCTATTAATTCGCTCGTAAGAACCAAAGAGAATCTAAAACTTGTCGAACTGAAAAGCGGTGAGGGTATTTATAGTGGGTTGTATGCTATTGCAAATGCTTTTGTCTCGTGGCAAAAAATCAAAGATATATTAAATTCGAATGAATTTATAGAGTATGTTAAACTTCTCAAAAAATATAAGAGTGGAGGGTATTATACATACAATTCAAAGGATGTGGAGCAATTTATAAACTACTACCTTGCATATAATGAAAAGACACAAAAATATGTTATCAAATCAAGAATTTCTAGACAAAGTCCTGACCTCTTTCAAGGAGTTTATTAGCATTGGCACATCTCGTAGCACTGCTAAGCTAAAACCATTGCATGGTGCAATTGCTGCTGATATAGCAGAGCGTCTTGGTAATGGTTATAAAGTTTATTCACAAGGTTTTGGCGAGGGCAAAGAGAAAAAGATAGATGGTAGATACATTGATAAAATGGTTGATATTACCATTGAAAATGTACAGACGAAACAGCCGGTTGCTGGTATCGGTGTAAAGTTTGTGATGCAAAACTACTCTCAAAATTCCAATAATTATTTTGAGAATATGCTTGGTGAAACAGCAAATATTAGGACTACAAATTGCCCTTATTTTCAAATATTTATAATTCTTGATAAATTACCATATTACAAAAAGGGTGGTGGCATCAAAAAGTGGGAAGAGTTTACAGACCATAATATGAGTAAGTATTGCAAGTTGTCAGCTGATAACATTGATGTATTTATGCATACGCCAAATAAGACACTTATTTGTGTAGCTCATATTGACCCAGATATTCCTACAGCTACGAGTAAGAAGGCAGATTATATGTCATTCTATGCTGAAAAAATAGATATATTAAAGATGTCATATTCTACGCATAACTATAACGGCATAACAGCTAATGGCACCATTATCATAAATGACTACAAATCGTTTATAGAAAAAGTATATCATACAATAAAAGCTATTTAACCAAATACAACAAAAGAGTTGAACTTGATGTTGCGACATAGGTGATGCTGGAATCTAAAAATATATTGGGGGGGGGGTACAGAAGAGAAGAACAAGAGTTCTTCTCTTTTTTTGTAGCAGATGCACGCATGCGTGTAATGAGCATAGTGATGATAGGTCGGCGCACAAGTTCACACCCATCATCACTCAACTCATGTTCTGGCTTATTGGTCAAAATAGTACATAAAATCGGGGCAGTTTTTGTTTATTGTTCGAGCTACGCGCTTACTGTATCCATCACCCAAATATTCACCTAAAAATCGAATTATTCTATAAATATTAGAATATGAGGTAAAGGGAAGAAGAGACTTTACAGGGTACATCATATCATTTTGTATATACTCTCCATAATAAAAACATATCGTCTCAACACAATAAACCACAAGATAGGTGCGTTCGATAGACAAAAACTAAAACTGAGTGCCTATGTAACACGTCGCCTACGAGTGTGGATCTTTATGTTATGAAAAGAAACATTGTTGCTTATCTGAGAGTTGTCGTCGTATCGGCGATGACTTGTGCTGCAACT
>X3_Alpine_Chamois__coassemble_57_pt1 | contig 10686 bp, 8 predicted proteins | sample X3_Alpine_Chamois__metabat2_high_PE_002 | metagenome-assembled genome bin X3_Alpine_Chamois | reverse complement strand
TCAGGATGCCCCGTTCAAAGAGATTTGCAACCTCAGCGGTGAGATACTCTCGCTTCACATGTTAGAGTCGAAGGCGGAGAGCGAGCTATACGTTGGTTGTGGTCCACTTGCTGAGTGGTATGGGCGTATGGGCTGGGAGTGCGACTTCATCGACTACGGCGCGCCAGCAAGACGTGTGGTCGAGAGCATAGCGAACGACAAACGCCTGCTGCTGGTACACGGATGCGAGGCTACTGCACGCGATGTGGAGATACTCGACGCGCACTTCTTAGAGCAACCCACGTGGGTGCTATGTCCCGAATCAAACCGCTATATATCAAACAGTAAGCCACCAGTAGATATGTTGCGCAGGATGGGTGCGGCAATGGCTATCGGCACCGACTCGTTGGCATCGGCACGAAGCCTGAGTATGATAGATAATATGCGCCTGCTGAGCAACGATGTTGAGCTTACCGAACTACTCCGCTGGGCGACGATAGGGGGAGCTAAGGCTCTCGGCTTGGAGGCAACGCTGGGCGACATAGCTGTCGGCAAACGCCCAGGATTGGTGATAATCGAGGGTGCAGACTTCGAGGCTATGCGCCTTGGCAACGAGAGTAAATCACGCCGCATATTATAGGCGACAAATCGAACAATATATAACCTATATCCGAACTAAGAGACACGCTCCGCTTGGGGCGTTTTTTGTCTTATAGCAAGCGAAAAAGCCTGGCACGAATTTGGCATTGATAGCACCTCGGTGTGGAGTGTGTAGCCAAGAGGTGTGCAGCCGATAGTCGCCACCATTTTTGCATCGGCAAGCATCAAATGTTGTGTGGCCTCCCCCTTTTCGTGCAAAAAACAATAAATTGTTTTGTTGACATAGGAGTTTTTCTTATATTTGTGCGTTTGCGGGTAGGAGATGTGTCCTACACACCACACTGCATAACGCCAACCGAGAATTTGTCATTCATAGTTGACAAAACACAGGGTGGTCGTAGCCGATGTGTAAGATTCTGCATATCGCCCTTTGTGAGGCTATAAAAAATGGCTCGCAGAGGCAGAAAAAATGTCGAATCGTGTAAAAATTAAGAGCCCTCCCGCAGGATTGATTTAGAGGTAATGATAGAGATTAGAATATGAGCATTTCGATAATTATAGCACTCGTCGTAGCAACACTCGCCACAGCGTGGATACACCCATACTTAGTGCGCATTGCACTCGACAAGAATATTGTGGACAACCCCAACGCCCGTAAACTACAAAAGCGACCAATACCCGTACTCGGCGGAGCTGCCGTATTCTTCGGTATGGTGGTGGGCATCGGCGCAACACATATCTACGCCGACTGCTCGTCGCTCTTTATCATCATCACGGCAATGATGATTATGCTCTACATAGGCATCATCGACGATATCCTCAACCTCTCGGCAATGTTGCGCTTCGTAATCGAGATTGTGGTCGTAGTGATGCTTATGCTATGTAGCGACCGTATGATAGATAGCCTCCACGGCCTCGGCGGCTACTACCTTATGCCTACGTGGGTGGCATTCCCATTCACCATCTTCGCCACCGTAGGCATAATAAATGCCATAAACCTTATCGACGGTGTCGATGGTCTCTCGTCGGGCTACTGCATACAGGCAAGTATGGCATTCGGCATCTACTTCTTAATCATCGGCTACCAGAGTATGGTCATATTGGCAGCAGTCGCCATAGGCTCAATGATACCCTTCTTCCTGCACAACGTGCTGGGCAAGAGGTCTAAGATGTTCATAGGCGATGGTGGTACGCTGGCTATGGGCGTGGTGCTCGCCACGTTTGTGGTCTTTACGCTCACGGGAACGGATATGGACCGCTCGGCAATCAGCCCCTCGTTCGGACTCGTCGCCTTCGCTCTCGGCGTAATGGCGATACCCGTCTTCGACACTATGCGTGTGATGTCTGCCCGCATCTTGCGTGGCACGTCGCCCTTCCACCCCGATAAGACCCATCTGCACCACCTCTTCATCGAACTTGGCTTCTCGCACGTGGGAACATCGCTGAGCATACTTACGCTCAACCTCATAATCATCGTAGCACAACTTGCCACGTGGCTCTTAGGTTACGACATCGCCATACAGCTCTATGTGGTCGTAGGCCTCGCCCTTCTGTTCACGGTGGGACTATACTACGGTATGAAGGGAGCCTCGGAGCGTAACCCTTTACGCCGTATGTTGTGCTACCTCGGAGAGCTCTCGCAGCGTAAGTTCCGCGGAGGTTTCGTGCGCCTACAACAAAAGATAGACAAGATTTAAGCAGATATGAAGATAGCCGTTGCAGGAACAGGATACGTAGGACTGAGCATCGCCACACTTCTGGCACAACATAACGATGTGGTGGCAGTTGACGTGGTGGCAGATAAGGTGGATATGATTAACCGCCGTCAGTCGCCCATACAGGACAGCTACATCGAGGCGTACTTCGCCGAAAAGCAACTAAGCCTACGTGCTACGCTCGATGCCGAGGAGGCATACCGCCACGCCGAGATGGTCATTATAGCCGTGCCTACGAACTACGACCCCCACAAAAACCACTTCGACACACACCTCATTGGCGAGGTCATAGATAAAATATTGGAGGTGAACACCACGGCTACGATAGTACTAAAATCTACCGTTCCCGTAGGCTTCTGCCTCGCGCTCTACGACGACTACGCTAAGCGTGGCAAGAGCCTCAACCTGCTCTTCGCCCCAGAGTTCTTGCGCGAGAGTAAGGCTCTCTACGACAACCTATACCCATCGCGTATCATCGTGGGCTACCCCACCGAGCACGCCGCGAGCGAGATGCTGCGAAGAGAGGCAGAACGATTCGTTGCGGCAATGTCGAAGGGTGCGCTGAGAGAGGATATTCCCGTACTATATATGGGCATCACCGAGGCTGAGGCTGTGAAGCTCTTCGCCAACACCTACCTCGCACTGCGCATAAGCTACTTCAACGAGCTGGACACCTATGCCGAGATGAAGGGCCTCGACACCCGTTCGATAATCGAGGGTGTGGGCCTCGACCCCCGCATTGGTACACATTATAACAATCCATCGTTCGGCTACGGCGGCTACTGCCTGCCAAAGGATAGCAAGCAACTGCTGGCAAACTATGCCGACGTGCCACAGAGTATGATGTCGGCAATCGTAGAGAGCAACCGCACGCGCAAGGACTACATCGCCGACCAGGTACTCCGCAAGGCGGGCTACTACGTAGGGTCGAGTGAGTGGGATGCACGCCGTGAGCGCGATGTTACGGTTGGAGTCTATCGCCTTACGATGAAGTCGCAATCGGACAACTTCCGCCACTCGTCGGTGCAGGGCATTATGAAGCGTATAAAGGCTAAGGGTGCAAAGGTACTCATCTACGAGCCTACGCTCGCCCCTGGCACCCTCTTCTTTGGCAGCGAGGTAACCAACGACCTCGCCCGCTTCAAGCTTAAGAGCGACGCCATCATCGCCAACCGCTACGACCCCCAACTCGACGACGTAAGCCAAAAGGTCTATACCCGAGATATCTTCCACCGCGACTAAATGAGAGATACACCAAACTTACGTTGAACTAATAGCGAAACTATAAATGTCGACCACAATCAATAAAAAACAGATTGCTACAAATGCCATCTTTCTCTATTTGAGGACATTTTTCGTGGTAATATTAATGCTTATCTCGTCAAGAATTCTTTTGAAGATTCTTGGCGCAGAGGATTTTGGTCTGTACAATTTAGTAGGTAGCATTGTTGCAATATTCACCTCATTGCGAGTTGTTTTTGCATCGGCAACACAACGCTTTCTCAACTACGAGAAGGCACAACAAGATGTTCAGACTCTAAGCAACATCTTTTTGATTAGCAAACGGCTACATTGGGGTTTAAGTGTAGTCTTTATCATTGTTACTGAAATTCTTGGTATTTGGGCTCTGAGTAGTTATCTAAACATTCCCGATGGACGACTGACCGAATCGTTTTTAGTGCTTCAATGCTCGATATTTTCAGCCGTAGCAATGCTTATGACCGTACCCTACGATGCTGTGATTATCGCTAACGAGAAATTCAACGCCTACGCATATCTATCAATATTAGAGTGTTTCTTGCAGGTGGCAGCAGCATTTGCACTAATCATTATTCCAAACAACCGTCTGGTGTGGTATAGTATTATTGTACTTCTTATAGCCATACTCGTTCGCCTAATAAATATGTTTTACTGCCACATATCATTTGATGAATGCCGACATAAAGGTGTATTTGACAAGCAAATGTTCAAAGATATGAGCAGGTTTGCAGGCTGGAACTTTCTGGGCAACTTCGCCCTATCGGTTTACAACGAAGGTATAAATATGGTACTAAATATCTTTGGCGGTGTTATCGCAAATGCCGCCAGAGCCATAAGCACACAAGTATTGAAGGGTATGAGTGCAATATCTGATAGGATGTCATCAGCCTTTGCTCCGCAAGCAACACAACAATATGCTATCGGCGACACCGATAACTTTCATAAGCTAATCTTCCTATCAACAAAGCTCATAAACTTCATCTACCTGTTTATGGCCATTCCTATTGCTCTGTTTACTCCTCTTATTTTAGAAATATGGTTGGGAGAGATTCCAAAATACTCCGTAGAGTTTGTACGAGCAATACTAATATACGGATTAGCCCGATCAATTCACTCCCCCATTGACCTTTGTTTCAAATGCTATGGAGAGTTAAAACGGTATCAGATAGTTGAGATATGCTGTCTATTACCAGCACTTCCATTGGCATACATCTTACTAAAAATTGGATTACCTATGTATTGGGCGCTACTTGCAATGGCAATAACGAACTTTATAAACGACATTGCTATTGTTATTCTGGCGAATCGAGAGTGGGGTTTTCACGTAAAGGACTTTATTGTTAAAGCCATAATTCCTATCGCGAGCATAATCATAGCAGCTACATTTATATGCTATCCCATACTGACATATGTCGAAAATAGTTATATCCAATTTACACTTGTAATGATAACAACTCCCACATTAATACTGCTGTTAGGACTTTCGAAGAGTGAACGAAAAACCATCTTTTCGGTATTCAAACGGTAGTTATATATAATTAAAAGTATATAAAATTAGAGATGACTCAACCATTTGTATCTATCACAGTTCCCGTATATCGAACGGAGAGGGATCTTTCTCGATGTCTTGATAGTCTGATTAATCAGACACTTCAAAACATTGAAATTATTCTTGTGGATGATGGTAGCCCTGATCGTTGTGGCGAGATATGCGATGAATATGCTGCTAAGGACTCTCGAATAAGGGTCTTTCACAAGGAGAACGGAGGATCAGGCTCTGCACGTAAACTTGGGTTAGAGAACTGCACGGGCAAATATTACACAGTTTGCGATTCGGATGATTGGGTAGAACCTAATATGTATGAGGAGCTATACGCCAAAGCCGAAAAGGAGGATGCAGATATTGTCATTTGTGATTACTTCAACGAGTACGGCGACAGTAAACAGATACGTAGCACATCATACACCTTCACTTCGCAAGAGCAATTTATCGAGGATTTGATGCTCCGCAAAACAAGTGTTAACACATGGTGCAAGCTATTCCGCCTAAGCAAAATACGAGAATTTGGCATAGACTATACACCTGGTATTAACTTAGGGGAGGATAGCCTCTTCTTATTCAAGCTCCTAAGATACCCTGTAAAGGTAAGTAGCCTAAACAGAGCATTCTACCATTACCAACGAGATATGAATGGGCTGTCATATACCAACAATATCAGTTTGAATAGCATAGCCAATGCAGAGTATCTACACAACTGGAAAATGGAGAACTACACAGAGAAGAGGTACTACCGAGCTCACCTCTTCTCGCTTGTAAATCTTGCATTTCTTGCCCTAAGGTCGAAAGATATTAACAATGAGCTTTACGATAGTATCACAAAGAGACTATCTATCGCCAAGATGCTTAGATATCGGGTAATATCATTGAAATCTATGCTTATTGTGGGAACAAAGCTTTTTGGTTTACAATTTGGACAATTCATGTTGCGCATATTGTATAAAGCGTTTTACAAATAGTTTACGAGTTAGCGAGTTTTAATTATGAAGATTGGAATTCTCACACACTACGATGTAAATAATCAAGGTGCACAATTGCAGTTATATGCTATGTACAAGCAACTTGAAAAAATGGGGCACGAACCCATTGTGCTAACATATCGCAAGAACTATGATTTTGTACCAGAACTCGAAAGGCGAAATCAGATTACGCTTGCTTCAATTCCATATATCATTAAGAATTTTCTTATCGCCAAGGGCATAGCTCTCACTTGGCACAATGTAAAGAAGTATCGAATAAACAAAAAATTCCGCACCGAGTCTCTTCGCCATGGTTCATATTGTTTAGCAGATATTGATGCAGCCATTGTTGGTGCCGACGAGGTATTTAGCCTTGAACTTGGAGCTAACTCAATGATGTTTGGACATTGCGTCAATACCGATAATATGATAGCTTATGCTCCATCGTGTGGTCAGACCGACCTTCAACGTATAGACAAGTATCATTGTCGCACGATGATGACAAGCGGATTGAAGAGGTTTGTTGCATTGTCGGCACGTGACGAACGTACACGTTCGATTATCGAGACGCTCACTATGCGTAATGCCACTATGGTATGCGACCCTGCACTTCTCTACGAATTTCCAATAAATAGTTACACCCTACCCAAAGGAACTCCAACAAAGGAGTATCTCGTGGTGTACTCATACGATGCACGTTTTAACAATCCAGACGAGGTTGCAGCCATACGAGAGTATGCCCATAACAACAATCTTAAAACGGTATCCGTCGGGACATATCACAGTTGGTGTGATTACAATATTGCTTGCAATGCCTTAGAGTGGCTAAAATGTATCGAAGGGGCTACAGCCGTAATCACTGACACCTTTCACGGAACAATAGCAGCAGCCATCACAAAGCGACCTATGGCTATACACTACTCCGTAGAGGTAAATTCGTCGAAGATGTTGGACCTTGTATCACGCTTAGGATTAGAAGAGCGTATGGTAAAGAGTATATCAATAGAGGAGATAGAGCGTGTCTTCGCTAAGCAACAAGATATGGATGGTCTTACAACCAAAATTGCTCAGATGCGCAAAACATCCGAAGAGTATCTTAGTAACGCATTAACAAACATCGTATGTCAAGAAATATAGACTCTTACTCAACAACACCTTGTACTGGATGTGGTGTTTGTAGTGCAGTCTGCCCAACGCAAGCTATTAAAATCGAGGAGAATAGCGAAGGTTTTCTCTCTCCTAAACTCGATAGTAGCAAGTGCGTTGATTGTGGATTATGTCAAAAGGTATGTTATAAATTTGTAGCAACTGCTACGCTACCATCTATCGAGAATGGCAAGTGCTTTGCAGTATGCAGTAACGATGAGCAAACACTTCGAACAACGACGTCGGGAGGTTTTGCTTATGAACTATCAAAGTGGGGGTTGGCAAATGGCTATAAGATTGTGGGTGTTAAGTATGACTACGACACCGACAGGGCTCGTATGGTAATTGCGGACAACATAGATGATTTAGAGCTCCTTAAAGGCTCTAAGTACATACAAAGTTACACAGCAGATACTGTCCATACCATCTTAAAACTCACTGCGCAGAATCCAGAGCAAGGTTTCATTTGCTTTGGCACACCTTGTCAGATATTTGGACTTCGCCAGGCTGTTAACCTGAAACAACTAACAAATGATTTTATCTTCGTTGACCTCTTCTGCCATGGCGTACCATCATACTTAGTGTGGGATCCCTACATTAAGGGTCATTGCCAGAGACTGGGCAAGCTATCAAATGTTACTTTCCGTTACAAGGGAAACGGATGGCATCAATACACCATTAGGCTTGTTGGAGAGCGTGGCACATATTGTCAATATGCATATAGAGATTGTTTCTATCGCTATTTCTTTGACAACGTAGCTCTTAACACATCGTGTTTTAGCTGTGCGCTAAGAAGAGATACTGCATCAGATATTCGCATTGGCGACTTCTTGGGACCCAAATACGAACATCGTGAGGATGGGGTATCAGCTATTATCGTTAATAGCGAAAAGGGCAAACAGATTATTAGCAAGCTACAACAACAGAGCAATATCTGTTTTATCGCAGAACACCGCATAACCGATTGCCTACATTCACAATCTCCTGACACCTATCAGGGTATTCAGCTGCGCAATAGTGTAATTGAGAGGCTAATGACACATAATACACATCGACTCAGCGATGGTATGAGAGACAGTTTACATTAAAACATAGAACTTACATTCGCCTTAAACGAATTGTAACGCTACTCCCAAAAAACACCTTAATAAGGCTTCGTCGTATGTTTAGGAGCTTAAAGTAAAACCTCTAATATTTTTAGTAAAAAAAGAGAACATATGGAATACCCTCTATGGTTTGACGGCATAATGCTATTTATACTATTTTTAACACTATTTATTGCCATAACTCAACCCGAAATACCCGATACCCCAAAAGGGTTTGTATATATCATAGCCATAATTGCTATATTTCTCTTTGGTCTTGCCCCTGCTATCGATTCTGTTGGAACCGATAGGGAGACCTATGCATATATGTTTTCTCATTTCGATCAATATGTTAAATTTGGTTTTCGTGATATAGGCTTTTCATACTACACCAAGATATGTATGCTCCTAACAAATAGCATTACTGGATGTTTCCTAATATCTGCGCTTATATATGTTTGCGGTACGGTGTATTTCTATATTAAAGCCGTTCCCGAGAGGCATCTATATCTCATATTGCTAACCTTCCTATCTCTTGGATTTGCGAACCACCACTACAATGTATTGCGCTCGGGACTTTGCATTGCCCTTATCCTTATCGCTATTAGTAAAGGGCAAAAACAGTGGATATCATTACTATGTATGTTCATCGCATCAAGCTTTCATATTTCAGGTCTGCTCATCATCATTAGCTACATCGTAACGAGTAAGTTTAAAAGGACTAAACTATTATATTTCATATGGGGTATTCTTTGCATTGCGCTTATTGCAGGTCTATTCGATACACTCAATCAATACTCCCACCTTACAGCAGCATTCGAAGATGGACGTATTGAATCTTATTTACTTGACGAACGAGAGTATAATACTGGTCTCCGCCTCGATTTTATCACCTACTCATTCATTCCAATAGTCATAGGTGGATATTACATCTTCAAGAAGAGGTTTAACGACAGCTATTATTTGCATATTTATAATACCTATATTCTTTGCAATGCTTTATGGTTGATATTTAGCCGTATTCCATTTAACGACAGATTGGCATACCTTAGTTGGGTATTCATACCATTCATTCTACTATATCCATTACTAACCACAAAAACAGTAAACGTAAAACATCCTAAAATAATGCTCTTATGTTTTGTGAGTATGATTGTAGGAATCAATATTATTATTAAATACATTCAAAATTAATTAGGTACAATATATTAAGTATAGCCGACAATGTCAAAAGATAAGAAACTAATGCGTGTAGTAACCATCTCGCACGCTTTCAAAGAGTTGATACGTGGGCAGATGGCATATCTCGACCAGCACTTCGATGTGGTGGGCGTGGCAAGCGACGTGGGCTCGCTCGACGAGGTGGGCGAGGCTGAGGGAGTGCGCGTGGTCAACGTAGATATGGCTCGCGAGATTAGCCTATGGCGCGACGTGAAGTCGCTCGTGGCACTATACCGCCTCTTCCGCCGCGAGAAGCCATATATCGTACACGCCAACACACCCAAGGCGAGTCTGCTCTCGATGGTGGCGGCGTGGGCGGCGCGTGTTCCCCACAGAATCTACACCGTAACGGGACTCCGCTTCGAGACCACACGTGGCATACTGCGCTGCGTACTTAAAACTATGGAGCGCATAACCTGTCTCTGCGCCACGAAGATTATCCCTGAGGGCGATGGTGTGCGTGATACGCTACGCCGCGAGCACATCACACGCAAACCCCTACAAAAGATTCTCAATGGCAACATCAACGGCATCGACTTGACGCACTTCGACCGCACGCCAGAGGTCGAGCAGAGGGCAAGGGAGCTACGTCGAGCGGATATGTTTAGCTTCGTGTTCGTTGGTCGTATGGTCAAGGATAAGGGTATGAACGAGCTTGTTGCCGCCTTCGAGCGACTATCGCGTGTGAGGGAGGATGTACGACTTGTGCTGGTGGGACGCTTCGAGAATATCGACCCGCTACTCCCTGAAACCGTGCAACTTATCGAGCGCAACGAACGCATCGTTATGGCTGGCTATCAGAGCGACGTGCGCCCCTATCTCGCAGCATCCGACGTTCTCGTACTGCCGAGCTACCGTGAGGGTTTTCCCAACGTTGTCATACAGGCGGGAGCTATGGGTCTGCCCTCGATTGTTACGGATATCAGTGGCTCGAACGAGATAATTCTTGACAACAAAAACGGGGTGATTATACCCAAGCAGGATGCCGATGCGCTCTACGAGGCGATGCTGAGGCTCTGCACCGAGACTCAGACCACCACACGCCTCGGCTCGAAGGCGAGGTCGATGGTTGCCGCACGTTACTCGCAAGCCGAGCTGTGGAAGGCAATATTAGAGATGTACGAATAAAAAAAAAAAAAAGCTGTATAACTATGATATACAAC
>X3_Alpine_Chamois__coassemble_56_pt1 | contig 10812 bp, 11 predicted proteins | sample X3_Alpine_Chamois__metabat2_high_PE_002 | metagenome-assembled genome bin X3_Alpine_Chamois | reverse complement strand
ACGTGCGCAGCTGCTTAGCACGATGCCCGAGAGACAAAGTATCGTACTTGGCGATGTGGTGCGTTTTACGGCGTTCGCCCTGAGCAAGGTGGAGGTAAGGCTTGTGGTTAAAACGGCACTTACCAACAAGCAGACTACATTCTCGTGTCAGACGCTGGGAATGCCCGTTGAGGCGATTATCCCAACCGCCACGCTACCCGCACATTCGAGCCGCGTAACGATACATATCTATTGCGATGGGGAGCTTATAAATAGCCTCGTATGCGATGTTGCTCGGCGTGATTCAACGGCACGAACACTGGTATGGATAAATAGCTTGGGTGGTGTGGAGTATTACACATTTCCGCACAGTAAGCGTACCTCGTATGAGGCTAAGGTAGAGAGTATTAGCTATGGGCAACAGAGTGATGCAAGGGTTCTGAGAGCCAACGTATATCGCTCGTTGCTATCGGGAGCGGAACTTTCTGAGGAGATGGAGCGTATTGCGGCACTTCTCTTCTCGCCTAAGATTTATGAGTGTCGTGGAGGGGAACTTATCGAGGCAGAGCTTCCGACGAGAGTCCTAAAATTCGACAAGCACAACCGCCTACCGCAGATTGTCGTCGATATTGCCGAGAGGTGGCAGGGAGGTGAGCTATGTTAACGCTACGCATTGATGGGGTGGTATGCCCATTGGCTGATGAACGTGTCGTGTTGCCGGGCTACGATGCCGACCTCTTGCGCCGAGTTGAGTCGTGGCGAAGTGGCTCTTGCCTAAGGTTGAAAGTGGTATCTACACCTCATATCGACAGATTTTTTAGCTATGCTGGGGATATCTATCGTAGTAAGAACTTCAACGACGCCTACCACTATGCCGAGTTGGAGGTGGATGGTGTGGTAATTTTTAATGGTGTCGTTGTGTTGGAGAGTGTTGAGCGTAAGGATGATGGTATGCTCTATCGTGTGGCGATACGCAGTGGTGGAGCAGAGTGGGCAGAGGCAGTGGCGCAGACAAGGCTTAATGATACGGCTATTAGCTCGTTACGCATAATGACACCGTCGGGTGTTGAGGAGTCGTGGCGTGATGAGGGTGCTGTGCGCTTCTTGCCACTTGTGCGTGATAGCTATCCCGAAGAGGCCGATACGGGACTCTATGTTACACAGACAAACCTTATGCCTCACGACTACTATCCCTTCCTTTCGGTGAGGGCGATATTGGAGAGTATTGCCCAGACCAATGGCTACACACTAAATAGTGATTTCATAGCTTCGGACCTCTTCTCTCGATTGATGATAAGTGGTGCCTACCGCTCGGTAGAGAGCACTGCCGCCTACGCCTCGATGGGTTTTAGAGCACTACGCTCCACATCGACAACTGCCCAAGCGGGTGAGGATGGCAGAGTCTATGCTTGGGAGCCGAAGTTTGCCTCGAATATCGGTGCGCTGGTCGATACGGTTAACCCTACGACGGTCGATGAGACGGGCGTGGTGCTCTCCGATGCCTTCTCGGCGGGTGGCTGTTTCAGTTTTACTGATGGTCGTCCTTGCTTCAAACCCAAGCGTGAGATTAGCGCAGCCTTCGATATCCATTTGAAGTATAAGACCGAGTTTAAGGTGGTGTCATCCGCGCGTTTACAGGGTTTTGATAAGATTCATTTAGGCAATGGCTGCGACCTCACCGTAGCACTTCAAAATAGATATGTCGATCAGCGCAACGATGTGAGGGGAGGCCTATCGTATAGGCTCTTCATCTTCGACTATGATGCCACGTTAAGCTATGAGTTACGAGGTGCAGGGGTGGTGAGTGGTAGTAGCACGTTGGTGAGCTTCCCAGCAGGCTTTTCGGGTGAGACCGCGTTACTCTGCAAGGCGAGTGGCAGTGGTAGCTACGAGCCCTACGAAGGCGACTGGGCGTTGTACGATGGTTATGTGTCGGGCGTAGGAGAGCAGGAGGTAGAGCTAACTGTCAGAACCCCCTTTGAGGTGCTGACACCGACATCACCTAAGAACTTCAACGACATATACTTCGGTGGTGCTGAGGAGGGTCAGCAGATGACACTTATGGCGGGGTGCAGCATCGTACCGATATTCAGTGGTGCTGCGGGCTATGGCGAGGAGGTCGATTTCTCGGATGTTGCAAATCTCGATATATCACAAGCCAAGCTCATCGACACCATAGTGCATATGTTCAACCTTAGAATATATACGCACGAGGATACTAAACAGATATTTATCGAACCGTACGACGACTTCTTCGCCTCGGAGCTATACGATTGGCAGTGGCGACAGCTCGATGATGAGACCACCTATCGAGAGGGTGTCGTGGAGTGTTCGGAGTTGACCACACTCGGTTACCTCGCACCCGATGGTGTTACGGCGCGCTCAACGCCAAGTGGAGAGGTTATGGGGTGTTGGACCAAGCATCGAGCAAGCTATGCTGCAAAGCAGGGTAGGGATACTCGTCTCAATCCTCTCTTCCACCCAACCATCTCGCTCGACGAGGTGATAGGTTCGGCACGCTCGGCGGAGGTGTTGACCGTGGGGGATAGAGATAGGGTTGACCAGGAGGATAACATAGAGCCACGTGTGGTGCTATACTATGGTGTGTCTCCGCTTTCCGATGGCGAGAGCTGGTCTTCAACGGTAGATGTCGAGGGCTATCCTAAGGCGGCATTTCACTCGGCATCGGAGAGCTATACGCTCTGCTTCGAGGATAGAGATGGTTGTGAGGGTCTGCACCGCTTCTACGATAGAGAGTTGGAGGAGTGTAGCGAACGAGGGCTATTGCGCACCAATATCTATCTCCCACCTGCCGACTATGTCGCCCTCTTCCACCCCGACCACAATGGTGCAACTATACGCTCACGTTTCCGACTATCTGTCAACAACCACTCGTCGCAGTACCGCCTACAAGCCATCGAGAGCTACGACCCTGAACACTATGTGGCAACCTGCATCTTCCAGCGTCTGCTGAACGACTAATTTTCAACCACAAATTTTTTAGCCTATGAATCAAAACATTAAAATCAAGAATGAGTCGCACTGTGCGACAATCGACATCGAGGGGACGATTGGCCTCTCGGAGGAGTGGCAGTTCGAGAATCCCGAAAGCCGTGTGGCAACCTACGAGCGTTTTCGTGAGAGTGTCTCGCAAATTGCCGATATCAAAAATTCGCACATCGTGGTCAACATTCGTTCGACGGGTGGCGATGTGAACGATGCCATACTCATCTATGAGGCACTAAGGGCTACCGGAGCGCACATTACAACTCGCTGCTATGGTTATACAGCCTCAGCTGCCACCATCGTCGCACAGGCTGCATCGGAGGGGTGTCGTCTTATAGCTCCCTCGTCGCTCTACCTTATACATAACTCGCTATGCTCGACCGAGGGCAATGCCGACGAGTTGCAAGCCGAGGTTGAGATGTTGCGCCAGACCGATTTGCGCCTTGCCGAGGTTTACGCCTCACGCTCAGGTCGTGATGTCGAGGAGATAGCCTCGCTTATGGCTGAGAATGGCGGTAGGGGCAGATGGTTATCACCAAGTGAGGCTATCGAGGCTGGTCTTGTCGATGCCCTCATTGATGAGCCAGCAGATACATCTTCGCCATCGTTTGGCGAGCGCGCGAAACAGGGTGTCAAGGCTCTACTGCGTGCTATCGGTATCGAGTCTAAGGAGGGAGAGAGCGTTGTGGAGCAGGATATAAACTATATCCCACGTGAGACTCTCGCTGAGGAGCTACCTACGGCAAATGCCGATAGTTCGCTCATAGCCTTTACAGATAGGCAACGTCAGGTGTTGCCAACCGAGTTGAAGCCTGTTGAGGACCCATCGCTTGCCGACAGAGGCTCAGACCCACGCCTCGAAGCTTACGAGCGTGATGCACGCTCGATGCGTCATCGTTAAATAGAAAGGTTTGCAAACCATTATAAATCAATTTTCTAACACTTAAAAATTTACATTATGGGACTTATTGAAAATCCAAAGACCTATACAGGTCGTGATCTTGAAACAATCTTTTTCCGTCCAATCTTTTCGGGCGAGAATGCCGAGCAGCTTGGCATCCGCGTGTTGTACAATATGCCTGTGCCGACTACCATTCAGATGTGGAGTCCGCAGTCTGATATCTTGCAGACATACTCTTCGGGTTGGACAGGTGGTAACCCAGCTGTTCGTAAGCAGAAGAGTATCAATCTGAACAAGATTAAGGCGGAGGTCGGCTTCTCAGCATCGGACTACTTCCAGCAGGTATATGAGCTTATCACTGGTCGTGCCGATGTTAACCTCGACGACCTTACGGGCACAGAGTTGGAGCAGGCTGAGACGGAGATGTTCCGTGCGGCAATTGCTGAGAGCCTGCGTGTGATGATGTGGATAGGCGACATCGAGGCTACGGAGTATAACAAGTTCGATGGCTTCCTCAAACTTATCAATGCCTACTGCGTTGAGGACCGTTTGCCATCGGTAGATTTTAGCACTATACAGCCATCGGCAGATAACATCGTTGACATCTTCTCGAAGATGTGGATTGCTGCGCCACCACAGTTGAAGGCGTTGAAGGCTGAGGGTAACTTGGCATACTTCGTAACGTCGGATATCTACGACCTCTACGAACAGTATCTCGATGAGCGTGGTGCTGATGGTGCGTACACCGATTTGGTATCGGGTCGTCGTGAGCTCTCTTACACGGTATCAAGATTGTTGATATGGGTATCTCGCAGTATATGCCATTCTCTGCTACCGAGTCGTCAACCCACTGCTTCCTCACCGACCGCCGTAACCTCGTGATGGCTGTCAACACGGCGGACTATCCAGGCTCGGAGGTGAGAATGTGGTATAACCCCGATGAGATGGAGAATCGTCAGCGTGCAACCTTTATGGTAGGTTGCGAGGTTCTTGACGAGAATCTTGTAGTGTTGGCATCGTTTGTTTAATCGCAAAAAGTAGTGTTATACTATGTCAGAACGAAAGATAGCTACACGTATAACCGCCACCGAAAACCGCACCGAGCCTCTTTGGGGTTCGGTGGCGGTGGGAGGCTCTGCCACGGAGAAGGTGTGGTGTTGGGGTGATGATAATATGCTGCCCTATGCCCTCTCTCTAATCTCGCGACGCTCGGTGGCTCACCGCCGCATAATCAACGATAAGGCTGATTATATTGCTGGTAAGGGTGTTGTTTGCAGCGACGATATTCCGTTATTAGGGCAGTTTGTGGGGTGTGTTAATGGCTATGGTGAGACACTTCGTAGCCTACTATCTCGTCTCGCCTTCGACGAGGCGTTGCTTGGTAATGCCTTTATGGAGGTGGTAACCGATGAGAGCCATAGTTTCCTCTCGCTCTACCATATCGATGCAACAACTTGCCGCTTGGCTCGCGACTCTTCGCACGTGGTTATGCATCACGATTGGAGTGCCTTTCGGGCATCCGAGGCTAAGATGTTGCCACTATATCCCAACTTCGAGGTGCAGACCGATGGCACACTACGCTCGGTGGTACACTACAAAGATTACGAGCCCACCTTCTCACACTATGGCGTGGCACCATATATTGCGGGTCTGAACGCCGCAGCAATTCTCTATAAGACCGACAAGTGGAACATCTCGCGCATTGATAACTCGTTCCAGCTCTCTGGCGTGATGCTTCTCGATGGTGCTGTCGATAGTGAGGATGAGGCTGACCGCATTGTGCGACTTGCCGAGGAGAAGTTTGCCGGTAACCCTGGTCAGGTGCTCTTCGTGTTGAAGGACCACGGCGAGGGGGATAACTCGCGCTTCATTCCCATCAGCAGCTCGTCGGATGGCGATTGGCAGTCGTTGCACGAGCAGTCGGAGGCAGACCTTATCGTGGCACACTCGTGGTTTCGCTCGCTCAGCGGTATCGACTATGCGTCGGGCTTCTCGTCGGAGCGTATCTTGCACGAGTATGAAGTCGCACTGAACACCATTATCCTCTCGGAGCAGGAGCAACTGCTCGAACCTATAAGGGCAATTATTCGCTCGGTGATTGGTGTTGATGCCTCGTCGCTCGATATTGTCAACCGCCCACCAACACGCTCTAAACCCCTATATATGAAGGTGTGGGAGGCACGTAAGGCAGATGGTTTGGAGTATGACGAGGAGGATCCTCGTCAGCAGCTGTTCTTGGCAGAGATTACAAAGTATAATATACGTTCGTTGGAGTAGAATTTTTGAGCTATGGATAGATTGACAACCAGCGAGGAGGTTGTTGCTATGACCTTCTCGGATGATGAACTCTACAACCGCACGATGATCATAGATAGCGATATCATCGAGGCGGAGAGCCGCTACATAATTCCGATACTTGGCAAGGAGCTAACCTCGGCACTATTGTCGGGTAGTTATGCGACGCTGCTAACGGAGTATGTTAAGCCTGCGCTTGCCGCCTGTGTGCGCTATGTTGCTGAACCCTATATGGCTGAGCGATGTGTGGCGTGTAGTGCAGATTCACTGACTACTGCCGATAATCAACGTCTTAGTCTGCGACTCCTTGCCCTTAGGCGTAGGGTCAAAACTCTTACGCGTCGTCTGAGCGACCACCTCAATGCTCACGCCGACGACTATGCTGAATATAGTGTTGAAGATAACCCTAAAAATCGTTGTATGATATATGGAGATGTTGTTCAAGTATATTAGTGGAGTCTTTGCCGCCTTTGCGGCACTCCTCTGCCCAATAATCCCCCTCATAAATGCTGCCACCGCATTTATCTTTATCGACTTTCTGTCTGGCATCGCAGCCTCACGTGCCGTAGCCAAGCGAGAGGGTCGTGATTGGTGGTTCGAGAGCCATAAGGCGTGGCGCACAATCTTTAAGGCGGGATTTGTGGCTGTGGCTATTGTAATGACCTGGATTATAGACCATTATATGCTCTCTTTCCTGAGTCTAAATCTCGCACACCTGTTTGCGGGTTTTGTGTGTGGTGTCGAACTGTGGTCGTTCTTGGAGAATGCCGCTACCATCAGTAATGCCCCAATCTTCGAGTGGCTTGGAAGATGGGTTAAGCGTCGTATAGGCGAGGAGGTGCACGATGAGCAGGGGTCTTCGCAACTGTAATCCGGGTAATATTCGCTCGTCGAGGGTGAAGTATCGTGGCGAGGTGCAGCCCAGCCGTGATAGGGAGTTCAAGGAGTTTCAGTCGATGGCGTATGGATATAGAGCGATGTTTGTGTTGCTCGACACCTATCGTCGTCGTTACGGTCTGACTACCATCCGCCAGATGATAAATCGCTATGCGCCACCTACGGAGAACTTCACCGAGGGCTACATACGTTTCATTGTGCAGCATACGGGCATTGGTGCCGATGAGGTGGTCGATACACGCAATCAGAGCGATATGATACCAATTGTGGCGGCAATGTCCGAGATAGAGAATGGCGAGCGTGCCATCATCAAGGATGTTGAGGCGGGGTGGACTCTTTTTAAGATGTAATAATATATAGGTAGATGTTCGGGGGTTGATTAAGTCGCTTAGTCAACCCCTAAGTCGTAAAAAATGGCTGCTATATTTTGATGCTCCGACAAATATTCTTACATTTGCATATTATGACTTAATTATTTCCGAAAACCTTAGAACTATGAAACGCAGAATACTTATTACGGGTGCTACGTCGGGTATTGGACGTGCTACCGCTCTACGTTTGGCTGCTGCCGACACCGAGATTATCATCACAGGTCGCCGCAAGGAGCGTCTCGAAGCCTTGAAGGCGGAGGTTGAGGCTCGTGGTGCCGAGTGTCTGGCACTACACTTCGACGTGCGCTCTGAGGCTGAGTGTATCGAGAATCTTGCACCGCTGGGTCGTGTCGATGTCTTGGTGAACAATGCTGGTCTGGCCGCTGGCTTGGAGCATATCGACCGCGGCGATAGTGCCGATTGGGATGCTATGATTGATACGAATGTTAAGGGTTTGCTCTACGTTACCAAGATTATCAGCCGCGCGATGGTCGAGGCTGGCAAGGGTGGCCATATCATTAACATTGGCTCGATTGCAGGTACGGAGCCTTATGAGAATGGTGCAGTATATTGCGCTTCGAAGCATGCCGTACACGCCATCTCGCAAGCTATGCGAGCCGACCTGTTGAGTGCTGGTATCAAGGTGGGCGAGGTGCGCCCAGGTATGGTTGAGACAGAGTTCTCGGAGGTGCGCTTCCACGGTGATAAGGAGCGTGCTGCGGGCGTATATCGTGGTGTTGAGGCGTTGCAGGGCGAGGATATCGCCGAGGCTATCCACTGGATGCTATCGCTACCAGCGCATATGAACGTTAACGACATTGTACTGATGCCTACTTGCCAGGCGGGTGCATACTATACCTATCGTAAATAGACTCAGGGATTATGAGACGTCATAGATTACTAAGCCTACTGCTAATGCTCTTGGTTTTGGTAGCGTGCAGTAACAATCAGGTGGATGATACGAAGAAGCCAGTACCAGAACCTCAGCCACTCCCCCCTGCCGAGCGTTGCGATATTTTTGCGTTGCTGACACCCGACGATATACCATATCGTATTCCAGCCCTTGCTGTTACGAAGGATGGTACGCTTATCGCCGTGGCGGACTATCGCCATAGTGGTACGGATATCGGTGTTACGAACAATGGTCGTATCGACCTACACTATGCGCTGAGCCACGATAATGGTAATACGTGGAGCGATGTGATGACGCTTATCAATGGTCAGGGCGCAAATTCACCCGACTTTATGAATGTGGGATTTGGAGACCCTTGTATCGTTGCAGACCGTGAGTCGAATAGGGTGCTTTTGCTTAGCTGTGCGGGCAATGTCTCGTTTCAGAATGGCACACGTCGCAACCATCAGAACATAGCACGCTTTTATAGTGAAGATGGTGGTAAGAGTTGGAGTAAGCCCGAAGATATTGCCGAGAGCATCTATTCACAATTCGATAACAGCATCTACGGCCCTGTAAGGTCGATGTTCGTAGCATCAGGTCGTATCTTCCAGAGCCGAATGGTTAAGGTTAACGACTACTACCGTCTCTATTGTGCTATTTTGGTGCGCGATAAGTCGGCAACGCATATGAACTATGTGCTCTACTCCGACGATTTTGGTGCTTCGTGGACCATACTTGGCGATAAGGATACCCCAGCGGTATATATCGTACAGCCGACGAGCCTAAGGTCGAGGAGCTTCCCGATGGCTCGATACTCATCAGCTCTCGTTATAATGGTGGTCGCTACTACAACATCTTCGTCTTTACCGATGCTGTGTCGGCTGTTGGTAATTGGCAGAATGCAGCCTTCTCGGGTGCTACGAATGGAGGTGTTGAGGCTAAGGATAACTCGACAAATGGCGAGGTTATGCTCATCCCTGTGGTGCGTAACAGCGATGGCAAGAAGATGCATATACTATTGCAGTCGTTGCCATTAGGTCCTTCACGCCGTAGCGTTGGTATCTACTATAAGGAGCTTGCCGACCAGATGGACTACTTATCGCCTGCGGATATTGCAAGGGATTGGGATGGAGTGAAGCGTATCACGGAGCTTCCATCGGCATACTCGACAATGGTTTGGCAGGCAGACAACCGTCTTGGCTTCCTCTATGAGGAGGAGACTCACTGCACGAGCAACTATGCTTATGGTGGCTACACAATCGTATATGACTGTCTCACTGTTGAGGAGCTTACCGATGGTGAGTACTCATACAGCAAGTAGCGAGCTAAGCATAAAAAGAATGGGGCTATCCGTTGGATAGCCCCATTTCTTATAAGGAATTAACCCTTATGCCTCAGGTGCGATAGCCTCTGATGGGCAAACGCCTGCGCAAGTGCCGCAATCGATGCACTTATCTGGGTCGATTACATAGATATCACCTGCTGAGATAGCCTCTACTGGGCACTCGTCGATACATGTACCACATGCAACGCACGAATCTGAAATTTTGTAAGCCATATTACTTTTGTTTTTAATGAGTGTTTTCTACCGCAAATATACAAATTATTTTATAAAATCAAAACCCGTGTAAGGAATTAATACTTCAGGTATGCGTATTCCCTCCTCAGTTTGGTTGTTTTCGAGCAGTGCCGCTACAATTCGAGGCAATGCAAGAGACGAACCATTTAGTGTGTGTGCGAGCTGAGTTTTGCGATTATCGTCGCGATAACGCAACTTCAAACGATTAGCCTGGAACGACTCGAAGTTCGATACCGACGACACCTCCAACCAACGCTTCTGAGCCTCAGAATATACTTCGAAGTCGTAGGTCAATGCCGAGGTAAACGACATATCGCCACCGCAGAGGCGCAAGATGCGATATGGCAAGCCGAGCGATGCCACAATGCTCTCAACGTGTTCAACCATCTTGTCCAATGCCTCGTACGACTTATCGGGATGCGACACCTGCACAATCTCCACCTTGTCGAATTGGTGCAGACGGTTCAAACCACGCACATCTTTACCATACGAGCCAGCTTCACGACGGAAACAAGGTGTGTAGGCTGTCATCTTCACTGGCAACTCACTCTGTTCGAGGATTACATCGCGGAAGATGTTCGTAACGGGTACTTCGGCTGTTGGCACGAGGTAGTATCCATCGGCAGTAACGTGGTACATCTGACCCTCCTTATCAGGAAGCTGACCAGTACCGAAACCCGAAGCCTCGTTAACCATAATTGGAGGCTCAACCTCTTGATAACCAGCCTTTGTATTGCAGTCGAGGAAGTAGTTGATAAGTGCTCGTTGAAGGCGTGCACCCTTACCCTTATACACTGGGAAGCCAGCACCTGCGAGCTTCACACCGAGGTCGAAATCTATGATATCGTACTTCTTGGCAAGTTCCCAGTGTGGCAGTGCCTCACCTGGA
>X3_Alpine_Chamois__coassemble_54_pt1 | contig 11027 bp, 6 predicted proteins | sample X3_Alpine_Chamois__metabat2_high_PE_002 | metagenome-assembled genome bin X3_Alpine_Chamois | reverse complement strand
CCTTGCAGTAGAGAGCGTTGCGAAGCTCGATGCTCTTCTGCATCAAATCAACAATCTGCTCCTCCTTGTTAGGCTGCACGAAAGCTGCCATCTCGCAATCGAAAACAAACTCCTCCAAACGGTAGTCAATCTCCTTCTTCAATACTCTTAAATTTGCCATAGTTATATAATTTTTTAGATTTTGCTAAATGCAAAGATAACATAACGATTTGATTTATGCAAATTATTTGCTGATTTCTTCAAAATTTGAGACTGAGAAAGAGGCAGAAGGTGAGTTGTATAAGACCTATCCTACATCGTAATATCTGACTCTTTCATATCTTACTATGATAATAATAGGACTTATACATCCTTCAACTTGCAAATAAGAACCCGTAAAGTGATGTATCCTCGTTTCTTTTACGTATCTTTGTAGCGAAAATGCTGAGTCTAAGACATTATAGACTTGTTACAAATAATAGCCAATATGAGAGTCAAAGCCAATTGCAAGATAAACCTCGGATTACACGTCGTGCGCAAGCGAGAGGATGGTTATCACGAGCTACAAACAATCATGCTTCCCGTGCCGAAGCTCTGCGACATCATAGATATTGAGCGTTGCGAAGGTTCGGCGATAGAGCTACAAAATGATGGTATTGCGGTAGATTGCCCAATGGATAAGAACATTGTGGTACGTGCCGCGCGTCTTATGCAGGAACGCTATGGTATAGGTGGTGTTAAGATTGGTCTTGATAAGCGTATTCCGTTTGGAGCAGGTCTGGGTGGCGGCTCATCAGATGCCACGGCTGTAATATTGGCTATAAACGAATTATATGCCCTAAATCTGGACTACACTACACTCGTAGGGCTCGCTGCTGAGCTTGGTAGCGACACTCCTTTTTTCGTGCGCAACGAGGCTCAATACTGCACTGGCAGAGGCGAAATAATGTCGCCAATCGAGGTAAATCTGAAAGGACTATGGTTGGTAGTCGTCAAACCTAACTTAGGCGTATCGACAGCCGAAGCGTATGCTGGCGTCGTTCCACACGAACCAAAATTTGACCTACGATGTATATCGGACATCGCCATCGAGGAGTGGAAAAAATATGTTGTCAATGATTTTGAGAGTGGAATATTTGAGCGACATCCCCACATCGGAGAACTTAAACAATTGCTCTACGACAGCGGTGCGATATATGCCTCGATGTCGGGTTCAGGTTCTGCCCTATTCGCCCTATTCGACAACCAACCCTCATTAGCTCTATCCGAAGATAACTTCCTGCATATCGAACAGTTATAGCTCTATTCCAAGCCACACATAGAGCAACGTCCAGACAATAAAGCGTCCTCCCTTACCCACCAACATCCAGAGTGCCGAGGGGAGGAACTTTGCTTTGTAGAAGCCGAGTACAACGGCAAATACATCTCCCACGAAGGGTAGCCACGTCATAAGAGCGAGGGCAGCACCCCATCTCTCGACTCTTGCTTTGTGCCTCTCGATTGTCTCCCTCTTTACTCGAAACCACCGCTCCAACCAATCCAACTTGCCGAGCCACCCTATCCAATAGGAGGTTAGTCCACCCAGCCAGTTGCCAAGCGTGCCGACAATGACCGTTGCCACAGGGTTGCCACCAGCAAGGAGCATACCCACAAGCAGCACATCGGAGCTAAACGGGAAGATTGTAGCCGCTAAAAAGGAGCCTATAAAGAGACCCAAATATCCGTATTCAAGCAGTGATTCCATAGTGTATATCTCTATGCAAATATACGACTAATTCGACAAACGACCCATTGCGAGGTGCATTTTTTTCACAATTAAAGGTACAATATGCCAAATTTTTTGTACCTTTGTCCATATGTAGACCTATATAAATAAGCATTATGATGTGTAAGCGAGAGATATATTGGGCAAGCAGCCTCCTCCTAAACGTCCGTAGGGGGGGGGAATTTGTTCATTATCAAGTAGTTACAATCGCTTAACATCTCAATCATCGACATATAACATTTCATCTAAGCTAACCACAATAGTGTGGTTGGCACGTTCGTCGTCGTTACTACCCAACAGGTGGTATGGCGACGTTTTTTCATCTATTACGTCAAACTATTTATCAATCAATTTAATCAAAACCCAAAAATTATGAAAAAATTATTTGCCTTGGCATTGGTGGTTTTAGGATTAGCCGCCTGCCAAACAGAGCCTGAGGGTTTAGATGTGAACGTGGGTGGTGAGGTTGAGACCCTCATTAACGTCTCTGTTCCAGAATCTGCAACCCGTGCAGTAGCAGGCACAAACAGCGCAGAGGGCGCATTCGTAAATGGGGTACTCGCCAGCGACGATTACACTATGCGTTACATTCTGCAAATCTACACAGCCGATGGTAACCCATCGAACGAGCGTTTGGTAGCATACAGCGACGATAAGAGCGTTGTATTCCCTGTACGCCTCATTGCTGGTCGTGATTACAAGTACGCAGTATGGGCAGACGTCGTAGAGAGCGAGGATGACACCGACCTCCACTACAACACTTCAGATTTGAAGAACATCACCCTTAACGACACTTGGAAGGCAATGGATGAGACACGCGATGCCTTTACCGCAAGCGTTGATGTTGAGGATTACAGCAAGTCAAGCAGTCTTAACATCACATTGTACCGTCCATTTGCGAAGTTACGTATCGTAACTACCGACATCCAGGCTGTTAGAAACCTCAACGTTGAGCCTAAAACAGCTACGGTTACTTACACTACTGCTTACCGTGAGGCTTTCAATGCTTACGAGAGCAAGGCTAATGCTGCCGGTTCAAGCAAGAAGGTACACACTGCTTACGATATCAAGTCGTATGGTGAGACAGGTGCTGATTTCACACTCTTCACCGACTATTTCTTTGCTGAGCAGGATATTGTTAAGTTCGACTTTGCGGCTTATGACCAGAATGGTGATTTAATTGCAGAGGAGAGCTTCGGCACCGATATCCCTGTTAAGCGTAACTACCTCACAACATTGAAGGGTAGCATCCTTACCGATGCAAGCAACGTAACTGTTACTGTATCTGATCCATTTGCAATTCCAGAGAATGAGTACAATGCTAACGATATTAAGTCAGCATTCGATCTTCAGAAGGCTATTAACGAGGCTCAGGATGGTGTTAACACGGTTATTACACTTGGCGAAAATATTGATTCTGACGATACAAGCCTCTTCCCAATTGTAGTTCCAGAGAACAAGGTTATTACCTTGAACCTTAACGGCAAGTCTATTGCTGGTACGGTAAATAAGCCTAAGGAGGGTATTATCTGGAATAAGGGCACATTGACTGTAACCGAGGGTACTATCACCTCGAAAGCTACAAACGGTTGCCCTGCAATTTTGAACAATGGTACACTTACCTTGACCGATGCAACTATTCAGGGTGCACCTTCTGACACTTCTACTGGAACTGCATCTTACGCTGTGAATAACGATGGTGTAGGTAGCAAGCTTACTGCTAACAATACAAATATCTCTGGTCGTGGTGCTATTGGTGCTACCAACGGTGCTAAGGTAGAGATCAATGGCGGTACATATCACACTCCAGAGGTAGCTTGGGGCCACGCTATTTATGCTGTTAACGAGGGTACGGAGGTTGTAATCAACGATGGTACATTCTCTGAGGGTTACGCATATAGCGGTAATAACTGGGGTATGTATCAGATCTACTCTGGCGATAAAGCAAAGGTTACCGTTAATGGTGGTAACTTCGAGGCTTGGGATTGTGCAAATGGTTATGATCTTTGCACTGCAAATGATGGTGTAATTGAGATTTATGGTGGTTACTTTGCAGAGGATCCTACAAACCAGAACGGCAAGAACTATGCAGCAACCGGCTACATCTCAATCAAGATTAGCGATGAGAAGTACACCGTAATGAAGGGTATCGTTGATAATGGTGTTAACACATATATCATTGAGAATGCGGATGACCTTAAACATATAGCAGAGATAGTAGATGCTGGTGCTACCCTTAAAGACGAAGTTGTGAGACTTGATGCCGATATTATTTTACCAGAAGAGAACTGGAATCCAATTGGCGACAATAGAACTGATATGGCATTCTCTGGTACATTTGATGGTCAGGATCACTTGATATCTGGTGCTAAGATTTCTGGCGATTTTTGTTGGGATGGTAGTGTATATGGTAGCAAAGAGGGTTGGGGACTATTCTCGGTTCTCGATGGTGCAACTGTAAAGAATGTCAAGTTAGATAACGAGGTTTTTGCCTCATATACTGTTATATCAGGAGGTGTTGCTGGCTACGCTCAGGATACCACATTCGAGAATATCGAGATTAGCAACACTCATATTTCTGGTTACAACTGGTACACCGGTGGTGTTGTCGGCTGGGCAAGCGGTAACTGTACATTCAAAGGCATCAAGCTGAACGATACCGTTTCTGTCGGCACATTATGGGATTCTCACGGTCAATGCGCAGGTGGTATTGCAGGTGGTATCAGTAATAGCGGAACATACGTTATTGAGGACTGTGAAATCGCTTGTGTAATGGATGTAATCAATGACGTTACCTCTAACTACAAATGGTGGATTTACCGAGTATCTGGTATGATTATAGGTAACGTTTCTGAGACTAAGGAGTTTGATGGTAGAAATTACGCATACCCAACAAATCTTACTTGTAATAATGTTACAGTTACATACGGCGATTGGATGAACTATCACTACTGCCAAGGTTACTGGAATCGTGGTTGGGGTCGTGTTGAGTCTTCTGAGTATGTTAGTGGTATTGATCACACACAATGCAACCATCCAGCAGGCGAACAACACTACGTATGCGTTCCTTTCGACCAGATCTTTGGTGGAGGTCCTAATACCAACGGTCGTACACCTGTTTATGGTTTGCGCGAGTTTGCTGGCGTAACCGTAAACTATCCTAAGTCATACCAGCCAGTTAACGATAAGGCTGCATTGATGGAGGCTATTAGCAATGGTGGTACCGCAGTGCTTCTTTCTGACATCGATATGGGTACTGAGCAGCTTGCTGTTACCAGCATTGTTGACCTCAATGGTTATACCCTTACTACCAATATGACTTATGGTGGTATCAGTGTAAAGAATGGTGGCTCAATCAAGAATGGCACAATCGAGCACAAGAGTACTGTTGCTGCTATCAAGGCATTTGACGTTGAAGCTATTGAGAACGTAACAATTAAGACTACTTGCGCAACTGCAAACAAGACTGTTACAGCCATTGCAGTACAGCAAGGTGGCAAGGTTGGCTCTATCAAGAATGTTACTATTGAGGGTGTTAGCCAGGGTATTGAGGTTGGCTACCAGGCAACAGTCGGCACAATCGAGGATGTAACGGTTACTATGAACGCTAATGGCACAGCCGAGGGTATTGGTTTGGTTATCAACGGCGGTAAGGTTGGTAAGGCTACCAACTGCGTATTCGAGGGCGATAACTATGGAGTTAAGATGCAATTGAAGGGTGTATTTGACGTAGCTCTTGAACTTGCAGGCTGCACAGCTACCGGCACAACAGCTTCAATAGCGGCGTATGACGAGAAGGGTATATCAAATACAAGTGGCTCACTTACGCTCACCTACGACGCTGCAACAACACTCAATGGCCCATTCGTATGGGACTTCGAGGATGAGTGCAAGAGCGTTGTTACACTCAACAAGCCTAACTAATGACATAGGTCATTAGCTTGATGGTTAGCGAGGGGTTGTCCAAACGGGCAGCCCTTCGTTTGTATATGTGGAGATATGACATTCGACAGCCGTGTAGCATAAATTTAGAGGCTAAAACCAGCAGATAGCGACTATTTCGCAAGAAAAAAGAGAAAAAAGTTGGGAGAAGTTACGTAGATTTATAAATTTTATGTACTTTTGTTGACAAATTAGACAGGAAGAAAATATACCTAAAACAGAATAACTAACGTTAAACTAATCAATGAAGCGTATTTTGGTTTTGGGTGCCGGCGGTCAGATTGGATCTGAGTTGGTACCATATCTTCGCTCAATTTATGGTGCATCGAATGTCGTTGCTACCGATGTTAAGCACAATGCCGTATTGGCTGATGCTGGTCCTTTCGAGTCGCTCGATGCGCTCGATGCTAAGCAGTATGCTGAGCTCGTGGACAAGTACAAGATTGACTCTATCTTCAACCTTGTAGCCCTGCTTTCGGCAACAGGCGAGAAGAACCCTCAGCTCGCAATGCGAATCAATATGGGCGCATTGGAGAACTCTTTGGAGATTGCTCGCGAGAAGAATTGCGCAGTCTTTACACCAAGCTCTATCGGTGCTTTCGGTGGCGACTTCCCTCGCGACAAAACCCCTCAGGATACCGTAATGCAGCCTAACACAATCTATGGCGTGTGCAAGGTAACTGGCGAGTTGCTATCGAACTACTACCACTCACGCTTCGGCGTTGATACTCGTTCGGTACGTTTCCCTGGTATCATCTCGAACGTTACTCTCCCTGGTGGCGGTACGACCGACTACGCTGTGGAGATATACTACGAGGCTGTCAAGGGCAACAAGTTTATCTGTAACATCGCACCAGACGTATATATGGATATGATGTATATGCCTGATGCTTTGCGTGCTACTGTCGAGCTTATGGAGGCTGACCCTTCGAAGCTTAAGCACCGCAACTCGTTCAACATTGCTGCAATGAGCTTCACACCAGAGATTATCCGTAAGGTGGTAGAGCGTCATGTTCCTGGATTCCAGATGGAGTACAACGTTGACCCAGTGAAGGATCAGATTTCTCGTAGCTGGCCTAACTCATTGGACGACAGCTGTGCCCGCGAGGAGTGGGGTTGGAAGCCACAGTGGGACTTGGAGTCTATGACTGTTGATATGTTGGAGGCTGTACGTAAGAAGCAGTTGTAATTCAACAAATTAATAGACCAACAGAATGGGGATGACTAAGATAAGTTAGTCATCCCCATTCTATTTGGAGGTTGCACCACTTGTTGAAGAGTGCTACCCTACTATCTGAGAAGATAGTCGAAGGTGGTAATACGATTCTTGATATAGTCGGCCACGGCATCGACCTCAGCATCGTAAGAACCGCGTGCCGCAGGGTTCATATGCACATGTTCGTTGAGAATCTTCCACCTCTTGAAGTTCAACTCCTGCGACTCGTCAAGTCGCGCACGTTGCTCCTCCAAGAACTCCAACAACGAAGCCTCCGTAATACCACGATTAGCACAAGCATCCTTCCAAATCTCATTTAGACGGGCGTGAGCATCCTTATCCTCGGTAACGATACGTGTTACCATATCGCGCACACTCTCTTCGGCAACAGAGCCATTAGAGGCATAGATAAAGTTACCGAGGTTGTTGATTGGATAGGTGCGGTAGTCGTTATCGAAGGCGAGGTCATAATCCCAGATTGGGCCAGTAAATAATTTGCCACTATTTCTATCCTTATACATATACACACTCCAATAGGTATCGGTATTACCAGCGAACTCTCCAACGATGAAGAAGCGTAGGAAGCTGTCCAAATCGAGGTATTTACGATAGCCATTGGTAGCATCTGTATAGTTATTTGCAAAGATGGCACTCTCCATAGTGTTGAAGAAATTACAGATATAGTCGCTCTGTGCTGGGACAATTTCGTCATCATCGGGAGACTTGATTGTTACGGGTATTCCCTGATTCGAAAAAAACATTGAGCTCTCGCTGTAAGCGTAGGCATCAATTTCGATAAGGTAGCCACCCGTAAGGTTCTCGCCACTCGTATCCGTAGCCTCCATCTCGGTGATATCCACACGATTCGCCGCTACCTCAATCTGATCGCATAGCTGATAGCAACCCTTATACTCGCCATTTAGTATGACATCCACGGGATGACAATATGGTGTGTAACTGAGACCCACACGACGACTCACCTCGAAAGCGAGGATATTGCGCATCAACGACTTATCGCCATAGTTGCTGATAAGCGTCCACTTCTTAGCCTTGGCAGGAGCATCGAGTGGACTACGCTTCTTACTGAACTTCAAGCGATAGGGTTTCTTTGGGAAGTCCCAACTTGCATTACCGCGACCACGTACTGCCGTCTCGGTGTCGCAGAGCAGGTTGGTTCCATTCTCCGAGATGATATATACCGTGCTGTTTATCTCATACTCCTTAGATACGATGTCGGCAGCCCCCTCGGTGTTGATAACCACCGTAGGCAGGTTTGTAAGTTGATACAACTTCGAGTCGTCGCCCTCACCCTTGATACCATAGAACTCCAACTCGGCGATGTTGCAGCGGCAATCGTTAGGCGTAACGTAGCGTACATAGCGGAAGCCACGTGAGCAACTAACATCGGCATAGGTCATCACACCCTCTGGGGCCGACTCCTTGATGATATATATCGGCAGGGCATCACTGAAATCGGCATTGTTTGCACCCTCGATGAGTGCCAATTCCACACGTCCAGGCTGCGTAGGACGAGGGGCATAGCCCACCATTGTGATGATGTGCTTCTCGCCCAAGTCGAGACCAACCCACGTATTCGAGCGTTCGTAGGATGCAAAATAGGTGTTCAAATCGCCATCGAAGGCACAATCCTTCGTATTGACAGTCTCGGACTGGTTAAACGTGTTGTAATCAACCGAGTAGCGAGTACCGATAACCGTACCCGTAAGAGCCGTTGCACTCTTCTTGTCGAGCGTTACGTTGAACGTATAGTGCTTACCCGCCTCGAAGGTTACGCCTTCCGTGAGGCGATAGACGTACCCCACGCCATCAATGGTGATATTAAAGAGCGTGGCAGATGCTGCAATGGTCTGTGGGGCAACAATGGCGTGGTATGCGCCATCGCTATAACGTGGTGTGATGCCTGTGGTCGCACTACCAGCAACCACCGATACTGCACCCGTAGAGAGGTTAAGCTGACAGTCGGCAATGGTGCTGACAACCGAGACTGCAACATCGGCACCACCCCACTCTGCGCTACCCCAGCCTTCGCCCTCGACGAGCTTCAACGTCAGCGACGACATAACGTGGCGATAGCTTAGCTCCACCTGCGACTCGGTAGGCTTGATGCCCACGGCTCTGCCCCACAACAGGTCGGATGCCTCGTAGCCCTCGGCACGCTGGTCGTTAGCCACCGTAAACTTGTGAGCATCGACATCCTGCACACTCATATATGGATAGTAGCCAACAATATCGACCAACGTAATCTTATCACGATAGTAGCGTTCGGGGGTTGTCGTCCAGCTGTCGGCAGCAGCATTGTAGCTATACATCGCATTATCCACCTGATTGCCACTGTCGAGCATCGTCTGCGGCTTGCCACCACTATAATTTATAACATAGAGACCTACACAGTCGCCATCCTCGAACTTATCGGCACTAACCCTCGTCTCCACGCCCTCGATGGCACCACCTATGCAGATGCGGTAGTCGCCACGCTGTGCTGGCTGCGACGACTTGCCGTCGTCGATGTCGTTCGTACACCCTACAAATGCCAACAATGTGGCAAAACATAATGCTATATTTCTCATAATCAAAGTATTTACACGGCTAACCCACTACTCTCCCTTGCCATCGAAGCTGTCGCCCTCCGACCAGCCATCAATCGTAAAATCGTAGTCCACACTACTCTGGTATCCACGCTCAACTTCCACCTCGCAGATGTCGAACCGCGGAGAGCTATACCCTATCTTTTTCATACTCTTCAAATTTGCAATTATAAATCCTCCTCAATGACTTATTCCCAGATGATATTTAGAAGTCGTAGCCGACGATATAGTTGGCATAGCCGCGCCAACCATCAGCAGTTTTGTAGTCATTTACCGATGTTGTTGGAACATAAATCTTGCGACTATTCGCATTATCTTTGAAGACATCAGAGCCAATACTTGGCGGCGTTGTAGCCTTGCAATATACACTTGTGAGACTACTGCAATCATAGAATGCCCCCTTTCCAATCGTGGTTACACTATCTGGAATGGTTACACTTGTGAGACTACTGCACCAAAAGAATGCCCAATCTCCAATCGTGGTTACACTATCTGGAATAGTTACATTTATGAGACTATCGCAATGAGAGAATGCATCATCTCCAATCGTGGTTACACTATCTGGAATGGTTACACTTGTGAGACTACTACACCAAGAGAATGCAGAATCTCCAATCGTGGTTACACTATCTGGAATGGTTACACTTGTAAGACTATCGCACCAATAGAATGCCTCATCTCCAATCGAGGTTACACTATCTCCAATGGTTACACTTGTGAGACTATCGCAACCAGAGAATGCCCTCTCTCCAATAGTGGTTACACTATCGGGGATGGTTACACTTGTGAGACTATAGCAAGCAGCGAATGCATCATCTCCAATCGTGGTTACACTATCTCCGATGGTTACACTTGTGAGTTTTTTACACTCATAGAATGCATCACCTCCAATCGTGGTTACACTATCTCCGATAGTTACACTTGTGAGACTATCGCAATAACCGAATGCCCAATCTCCAATCGTGGTTACACTATCGGGAATGGTTACACTTGTAAGACTATCGCAAGAAAGGAATGCACTCTTTCCAATCGTGGTTACACTATCTCCGATGGTTACACTTGTGAGACTATAGCAATCAAAGAATGCACTCTCTCCAATCGTGGTTACAGCACCATCGAAAGTAATAACACCCTTGCCATTTTCGTAGGTGTTAGAAATAATAGTTACTCCAAAGACATTTGACCTGTATGGCGTTACAATATTACCATATGTCGATGTGTACCATATCTCGTTGTTGGCAGGCTTTGGAGTTGCTATCTCTCCCTTGTCAAAGTCGTAGCCGACGATATAGTCAGCATAGTCGCGCCAACCATCAGCAGCTTTGTAGTCATTTACCGATGCTGTTGGGACATAAATAGCCTCTAATGGCACATACGCAAATACACTGCCACCCATCGTTGGCGGCGTTGTGGCCTTGCAATATACACTTGTGAGACTATCGCAACCAGAGAATGCCCAATCTTCAATCGTGGTTACACTATCGGGAATGGTATATTCTGTGCCAGATTTATTAGCATA
>X3_Alpine_Chamois__coassemble_51_pt1 | contig 11253 bp, 11 predicted proteins | sample X3_Alpine_Chamois__metabat2_high_PE_002 | metagenome-assembled genome bin X3_Alpine_Chamois | reverse complement strand
GTGTGTATCGTCGGCAAGAGAGTATGCTGAGGGTAAGTTCCGTTATGAGAGCGAGGTGCTCACTACTATCGACCATCTGAACGAGTATGTTATGACCTCTCTGCGTACGGTCGAAGGTGTCGATTTGGCTCTTGTTCGGGAGCGTTTTGGCGAGGATGCCGCCGAGCGTATAGTGCGTATCGCCGAGGGGTGGGCGCGTCGAGGAGTGTTACGCCGCAAGGGTGATGCAATCTCAATACCTGCCGATAGTATGTTGCTCTCAGATGCCATAATCGAGTCGATGTTCGAGGTGTAGTCTTAGCCTCAAATAGTTAATTCTGGTTTCATTGATGTAATTTTGGGCATTTTATCATAGTAATTGAATATTTATTTTGTTAATTCAAAAAATATTTCGTAACTTTACTATGGAAAATGAACTATAATTCGTAGTTATATTGCGATGTTGCTATTTATCTCCCTGATTAATAGGTCGTTGCGGTATGTGATTTCGTATATTGACACGTAAATATTAATAAATAAATATAGTAGAACATTATGTCAGGACTTAAATTCGACAAACGTGAATTAGGTAATTTGGAGTATTCGTTGGATCGTGAGATGCTGGCTACGGATCGTCGTGGTGGCTATATGAGTACGACCATCGTATGCTGCAATACGCGTAAGTATCACGGTTTGATGGTCGCTCCTATCGACGATAGCGACCGTACATTCGTACTCCTCTCATCGTTGGATGAGACTATCGTGCAGCACGACCAATCCTTTAACCTTGCACTACACCGCTACAATGGTGTCTATGAACCACGAGGTCATAAATATATCACTGACTTCGAATATACGCCAACACCAACGATTACCTATCGTGTTGGTGGCGTGATTTTGCGTAAGGAGTTGTTGTGGATTCATAAGCGTACACAGCTTATGATTCGCTATACGTTGGTTGATGCACATTCCGAAACAAAGTTGCGCCTTCGCCCATTGCTCGCCTTCCGCGATAAACACTCGCTGTCGAAGGCGAATATGGAGGCCGATGGCAGAGCATATCCAGTGCCTTATGGCGTTAAGTGTCGTCTTTACGATGGTTTCCCTTGGCTCTATATGCAGCTCAGCAAGGATGATGCGGAGTTTGTGCCAGCTCCTGATTGGTACTATAACTTCGAGTATCACAAGGAGATGTTGCGTGGCTATGATGCTCACGAGGATTTGATGTCAACAGGCTACTTCGAGTTTAGTATAAAGAAGGGTGAGAGTGTGATATTCTCGGCTGCAACCGATATGATGGCATCGCCTGAGACAATCTCGGCAGTATATGAGGCATCGCTTGCTCGTCGTACACATAAGATTGACTTCCTGAGTTGCTTGCGCCACTCGGCACGTCAGTTTGTTATTCGTCGTCCAGGTAATCGCACTGAGATTATTGCGGGTTACCCTTGGTTCGGCTCGTTCACACGCGACACCTTCGTGGCACTCCCAGGTATCGCCCTCACGCAGGGTAATAACGAGGATTGTATTGATGCACTCGATACGCTCGTTCGAGATATGCAGGATGGCGACTTTGCTGGTAATGGCTCGGCACGTGTTGCTGTTGATGCTCCACTATGGTTCTTCTATACGTTGCAACAGCTCGAAAAACGTGTTGGTGCTAAGTTCGTGTGGGAGCGTTATGGCGAGGCTATGAAGAGTATTTTGGAGGCATATCGTCGAGGCTTTGGCGAGGAGGTATGCCTACATACAAATGGCCTTATCTGGGCATCGGCAGAGCGTCCACTCACGTGGATGGCTACGGTTGTTGATGGCGAGCCTGTAACGCCACGTCGTGGCTATGCTGTCGAGGTGCAAGCCCTATGGTACAATGCCGTAGAGTACACCTTGGCTATGGCTAAGAAGCAGGGCGATAAGGAGTTTGCAAAGCAGTGGAAGGATATGCCAAAAACTATCAAGGAGTCGTTCAACACCAAGTTCTGGTTGGAGGAGGGCTACCTTGCCGATTATGTGAACTACGATGAGGTTAATAAGTTTATCCGTCCAAATATGGTTTTGGCAGCAGGACTCGACTACACAATGCTCGACGAGGAGCGACGTGTAAGAGTATTGCAGACCATTACCGAGCATCTGCTCACACCTCGTGGCTTGCGTACACTATCTCCACGTAACTTGCTCTATAAATCGAACTATAATGAGGATCAGCGTTCTCAGGATTTGGCATCGCGCAATGGCTCGGCTTGGATTTGGCCTTTGGCTCTCTATGTCAATGCTTGCTTTACGCTGGGTGGCGAGAAGTATCTGTCGGATGCTAAGCGTCTGCTTGAAGCCTTCGATGCCGAACTGCAAAACAAGTGCGTAGGCTCTATTTCGGAGCGTTTCGAGGGCGACCCTCCACACAATCCACGTGGCTCGGTATCGCACGCAACAAGTGTTGGTGCGTTGTTGATGATAAACGAGCTAATCGAACAATTCGAGTCTAAGAAGCCTGCTCGCAAGGCGTGCCAGCGTAAGAGTACGAAGTGTGAGGCGGCGGTCGAGGCTACACCAAAGAAGAGGTGCGTTCGTAAGAGTGTAAAGAAGTAAAAACGTAAAAATATATAGAGTATGAGAGTCTTAATGTTCGGATGGGAGTTTCCTCCCCATATTGCTGGTGGCTTGGGTACGGCCTGCTATGGTATGACCCAAGGTCTGGCACGCAACGATGTAGAGGTTATCTTCGTGATGCCCAAGGCGTCGGGCGATGAGGATGAGAGCTTTGTTAAGGTTGTCAATGCCAGCGACATCGAGGCACACTACTGTGACTCGAGTATTGAGGGTGCTGATGACATAATGCGCAAAATTTCGTTCATCCATATCGACTCGAATATGGTGCCTTACATCTCGCCTGAGGAGTGGGCAACATATCGCGAGGGCTACGAGCGCACGGGTAAGAAGTTCTGGGAGCGTAAGGGTGATAGCTGGACACAACGCTATACCTTCTCGGGAAAGTATGGTGCAAATATTATGGAGGAGGTTGCACGTTATGCCGTTGTGGCTGCCGAAGTGGCACGTCAGCTCGAAGGTCAGTTTGATGTTATCCACGCTCACGACTGGTTGACCTACTTCGCTGGTATTGCGGCTAAGCGCGTATCGGGAAAGCCTCTTGTGGTGCATATGCACGCAACGTCGTTCGACCGTTCGTCGAGCGATAATATCGACACACGTGTCTATGAGATTGAGCGTGCAGGTATGGCTGCTGCCGATATGGTTATTGCCGTGTCGAACCTCACACGTAACATCGTCATTAATAAGTATAACATCGAGCCAGAGAAGGTTGTTGCTGTACACAATGCTGTGCAGTTTGCCGAGAACGACAACCCTCTACCAAAGCGTGGTGTCGATGATAAGATTGTTACGTTCCTCGGTCGTATCACCTTCCAAAAGGGTCCCGACTACTTTATCGAGGCTGCGGCTAAGGTGTTGAAGAGGGTGCCAAACGTGCGTTTTGTGATGGCGGGTTCGGGCGATATGATGAACCACTGTATTCGTCGTGCGGCGCAACTTGGCATCTCGGATCGTTTCCACTTCACTGGCTTCTTGAAGGGTGATGATGTGCAGAAGATGTTCCAACTCTCGGACGTGTATATTATGCCATCGGTATCTGAGCCTTTCGGTATCTCGCCATTGGAGGCTATGCGTTCGAATGTGCCTACCATCATCTCGCATCAGAGTGGTGTAGCCGAGGTTTTGGACTATGCCATCAAGGTGAACTATTGGGATGTGGACGCTATGGCTGATGCTATCTATGGTCTTATCTCTTATCCAGCTCTTGCCAAGATGTTCTCGGAGAAGGGTATGGAGGAGGTTAATAACCTCAAATGGTTTAATGCTGCTGTGAAGATTAAGGATGTCTATCAGCAGGCTATCGACAAGAGTAATAAATAAAAAAATGGTAGATATATGAAGAATGTTTGTTTCTATTTTCAGGTTCACCAGCCTTGGCGTTTGAAGACCTATCGTTTCTTCAATATGGGCAACGACCACAACTATTTGGATGATTTTACAAATCGTGCCATTATGCAGAAGGTGGCTCGTGAGTGCTATTTGCCAATGAATGCTCTTCTTTTGAGCCTTATCGAGGAGCATAAAGGTGCTGTTAAGTGCTCGTTCTCGATTACGGGTTCGGCTATTGAGCAGTTTAAGGCGTATGCCCCAGAGGTTCTCGACTCGTTCAAGGCGTTGGCTGCAACAGGTTGCGTAGAGTTCCTCGCCGAGACATACTCTCACTCACTCTCGTCGCTCTACTCTGTCGATGAATTTAAGCACGAGGTTAAGCTACACACTGCAATGATTAAGGAGGAGTTCGGTGTTAAGCCTACGGCGTTCCGCAATACGGAGCTTATCTATTCTGACAATATCGCTAAGGCGGTTGAGGGTATGGGCTTCAAGACAATGTTGGCTGAGGGTGCTAAGCACGTCTTGGGTTGGAAGTCGCCAAACTTTGTATATACCGATGCTGTTGATAACAAACTCCGTCTGTTGTTGCGCAACTATAAACTATCGGATGATATCGCTTTCCGCTTCTCGAATGAGGGTTGGCCAGAGTGGCCTTTGACAGCCGATAAGTTTGCCGAGTGGGTGGCTGGCGAGAATGGTGATGTTGTGAATCTATTTATGGACTATGAGACCTTTGGCGAGCACCAGAAGGCATCGACAGGCATCTTCGACTTTATGAAGGCACTGCCAGCAGCTCTTCTTGCTAAGGGTATTGAGTTTAAGACGGTTAGTGAGGCATCGAAGCAGCTTCAACCAGTAGCCGTTCTTCATTGTCCACACGCTATGTCGTGGGCTGATGAGGAGCGTGATGTTACTGCTTGGTTGGGTAACGACTTGCAGAACGAGGCATTCGGTAAGCTCTATGCTCTTGCTCCACGCATCAAGAAGGTGAAGAATAAGGATTTCGAGTATGTATGGCACTTTATGCAGAACTCTGACCACTTCTACTATATGGCTACTAAGTGGTTCTCTGATGGTGATGTACACTCATACTTCAACCCTTATGGCTCGGCTTACGAGGCATTCATCAACTATATGAATGTATTGGCAGATTTCGAGATTGAACTTAATAAATTATAGGCACAATCAATTAGTAAAAATAGTTAACCCCGAAAGTTTATAAAAGACTTTCGGGGTTAACTATTCATTGACGCTGATATCACACGCTGCTATGGCGTTAGATTTAATTAGCAGAAAGTATAGTTCCGCTATACTCCATTGACACGCTCTCGCCAGATACCAGAGTAAAGTAGGCACGAATCTTATGAACAAGGTATCCCGAAGGGTCATTCTCGTCAGCAATAACCTCTACCCAACCATCGGTAAATCGTTCAAAGTCGCTGGATGGTGTCAGTGTAAAATAGCTATACTCGTTGTATGCACTATCAAGTTTTGTAGGACTTAATGCATAGTTGCCCGATGGTAGATAGGCGTTACTCTCGTCCGTATAGAAATCGATGAATAGAGTGTAGAAGTTCTGCTCATCATAGAACGATATGTAGTCGTTGCGCATACCATCTGCTATGGCTACGAAGTCCATAGCCTTTATTGTGCCACGTAACTCATATGTAGCCTCAGGCATTGGCTTGGGCTGGGGTATCTCTGGCTCAGGGCTCTGTGGTTCGTTCACACTCTTCTCACAAGAGCTACATATTATACCTATGCTCAATAACGATAATAATACTATCTTAATCTTATTCATAGCTGTTTTCGCAATATTCCTTATTTTGCATCTTTGAGTGCCTCGCGAAGCTTCGATGGGAAGTCGCTCTTGATGTCGCGCTCCATAGAGCAAATCATAGAGCAGATGGCACGTGCTGAAGAGCTGCCATGACCAATCATCACAGGAGCGTTAACACCCATCACCTGCAAACCACCAACGCTCTCGGCGTTCATAGCATCCCAGAAGTCCTGTTGCCAGTAGAGTTTTGGTACGATGCGACCCAGTAGCGGGCGCACGTAGTTCTTGAAGCGTGGTTTGCCACCTCCCAAACGGAAGTTGATGCGGTAGAGAGCTTCGGCCATCTTCAAGATGCTATTACCCACAAAGGCATCAGCAACCACCACGTCGGCAATCTCGCCTGTGAAGATGTACGACGACTCCACATTACCAGCGAAGTTGATACGCTTATCCTCCTTCATAAGGTCGTAAGTAGCTTTAGCCTGAGCGTTACCCTTACCCTCCTCTTCGCCGATGTTTAGGAGCGCAACACGAGGGTTCTCCATACCGAGTGCCGACTTGGCGTAGATTGAGCCAAGCAGACCATACTGTGCAAGCACCTCAGGTTTAGCATCCACATTAAGACCTACGTCCATAAGAATGCCACGCTGAATACCCTTCTCAGACGATATTGTTGGTATTAGCGTTGCCAATACAGGACGAATAACGCCCTCGATGGGCTTGATTACCTGCATCGAGCCTACCATCATAGCACCCGTAGAACCTGCGCTGGCAAAGCCATCTATCTTGCCCTCGGCAAGGTAGCGGAAACCCACCGTCATGCTCGAATCAGACTTTGCGATAAATGCCTTTGCAGGGTGATCGCCCATCTCAATAATCTGCGATGTGTGTACCAAGTCGAAGTGAGATGCTGGGCAGTTATGCTTTTTGAGTAGTTCGAGCATACGCTGCTCGTCGCCAAAGAGCACAATACGACTATCCTTGTCGATGTGGTTGAGTGCCTTGATAGCACCCTCAATCGCTACTTCGGGAGCGAAGTCGCCACCCATTGCGTCGATACCGATTTTAATCATATACGACGTGTTTAATTGGTGATAAAAAAACAAAAGGAGCACTACCACATTCGCGGCGTGCTCCCTTACTAATTTTAAGATTACTCTGCCTTCTTCTCAATAGCGAGCTTGCCGCGATAGAAGCCACACTCTGGACATACGCGGTGGTAGAGTACTGCTGAACCGCAGTTCGAGCATGTTACTACTGTAGGAACTACTGCCTTGTAGTGAGTTCTTCTCTTGTCTCGACGTGTAGAAGAGACTTTGTGTTTTGGATGTGCCATTTTACAATATAATTTTTAAGTTTTATGTTTCTTTTGCCTGCATTGTAACCCGACGGATAAGCTACGTTGCAAACCTCAATACTTCTCTGTTCTCTACTCTGTGCGCTCCATCTGCTCTTTGAGTGCTTCAAGGATGCTGCGGTTATTGTCATCGAGTGCCACAACATCCTGCTCGGCAACACGAGCCTCAATCTCGGCAAGCTCCTCCTCGCTAATCTCTCTCACGAGCATATCGGGGTTGCACTTGCCCTCCTCGTGTACACGGCTGTAAGGCAACGATAGTACGATACTCTCGTAGATGTACTGCGTTAGGTCGAGCATATCCTCTGATGGCGATATCCACATAACATCACCATCGTAGTAGTCGCTCTCGTCCGAGAACTTAACTACAAGGTCGCCTACATAGTCAATGGCGATTGGACAATCCTCCAAACAACGGTCGCACTCGCAAATAACCTCGCCTTCAATCTCAACGTGAACCTCCAACATCGACTCACTTCTGTCGAGCTTTACGCGTACGTCGCACGCCCCACCCTTGATTTCTTCGGTCTCATAAGCCTCAAATAGTGCGTTATCTACCTTAAAATCAAAGTCGTAGCTACCTGTTTTAAGCCCTTTCCAAGCTATCTTATACAATCCAATCTGCTCCATTTCAGCACAATTAGTCTGCAAATTTACAACAAAAAACCAAAATCTGCAAATTATTATTATTTTTGTAGCAAAGTTTTGTGCAAAAGATTTAGATTTTATTGACTATGACACCTTATAAAATTGAAATTAGTAGTCCGTTTAGGGGCTTTTCGCTCTACTCGCTAACGCTTATGGGCGAGGTAATGGCGGGTGATAGCGTCGTGGAGTTCATAAAGTATAAGCGAGAGGCGGGAGCGAAGGATATGCTTGATAGGGTAGTTGTTGAGACAAAGGGTGGCGACGCTCTTACCTTATATATATATATAATACCCGAGTCGCTTCCAGATATTGAGATAATCGAGGAGGGTGAGCCCTTTGAGCTACACGTTGTCGTGAGCCAGAATGGCGACGTCTGCTACAACCGCCGATTGTCGGTGAATAGGTGGTCGGGAGCAAATATTGAAATAAAGCTATAAATGTAAAGGGTGTCAATTTTTTGACACCCTTACATTTATTATAATTTAACCAATTACATCATACCGCCCATACCCGCAGCGGCTGCGCCCATACCTGGAAGAGGATTCTCCTCCTTCTTCTCAGCCAATACGCACTCCGTTGTGAGGAACATCGAAGCGATAGATGCTGCATTTTCCAACGCCACACGCGAAACCTTTGTAGGGTCGATGATGCCAGCAGCAAGCATATCCTCGTAGCGGTCGTCACGAGCATTGTAACCGAAGCTACCCTTGCCCTCCTTAACCTTGTTGACAACAACCGAACCCTCGCCACCAGCATTAGCTACAATCTGGCGTAGTGGCTCTTCGATAGCACGCTTAACAATCTGAATACCAGTTGTCTGGTCGTCATTCTCGCCCTTCATACCCTCTATACTCTCAACGGCACGGATATAGGCAACGCCACCACCTGGCACGATACCCTCCTCGACAGCAGCACGTGTTGCAGCCAACGCATCGTCAACACGATCCTTCTTCTCCTTCATCTCAACCTCTGTGGCAGCACCCACGTAGAGCACGGCAACACCACCAGCGAGCTTCGCAAGACGCTCCTGCAACTTCTCGCGGTCGTAGTCCGAAGTAGCATTCTCAATAGATGCACGAATCTGCTGTACGCGAGCCGCGATAGCCTCTTTGCTACCTGCACCATCTACAATCGTGGTGTTCTCCTTGTTGAGCGTAACCTTATCGGCAGTACCCAACGCTTCGAGACCAGCATCCTCGATTTTCATACCCTTATCCGTAGAGATTACCGTTGCGCCTGTGAGCGTAGCGATATCTTCGAGAATCTCCTTGCGGCGGTCGCCAAAGCCAGGGGCTTTGCAAGCTGCAATTTTGAGCGTGCCACGAAGCTTATTGACAACAAGTGCTGAAAGTGCCTCGCCATCAACATCCTCTGCAATGATAAGCAGTGAACGACCACTCTGTGCCACAGGCTCCAAGATGCCCATAATCTCCTTCATTGTCGATACCTTCTTATCGGTGATGAGGATATATGGCTTGTCGAGCTGAGCCTCCATCTTCTCGGTGTCGGTGATGAAGTATGCCGAGATGTAGCCGCGATCGAACTGCATACCCTCGACTACATCAACGTGAGTCTCAGTACCCTTAGCCTCCTCAACAGTGATAACACCCTCGTTGTTAACCTTAGCCATAGCCTCGGCGATGAGTTTGCCAATCTTTCTATCGTTGTTTGCCGAGATTGTTGCCACCTGCTCAATCTTGTCGAAGTCCGAACCAACAACCTGGCTCTGTGCTTTGAGCGATGCTACAACCTTCTCAACAGCGGCGTCGATACCACGCTTCAAATCCATAGGGTTTGCACCAGCTGTTACGTTCTTGATACCCACCGAAATGAGCGACTGAGCCAATACGGTAGCTGTTGTTGTACCATCACCCGCATCGTCGTTGGTCTTCGATGCAACCTCGCGTACCATCTGCGCACCCATATTTGCAAACGTATCCTCCAACTCTACCTCCTTAGCTACCGTAACGCCATCCTTCGTAACCTGAGGAGCACCGAACTTCTTGTCGATGATTACGTTACGACCCTTAGGGCCAAGTGTTACCTTCACGGCGTTGCATAGAGCGTCAACACCCTCTTTGAGAAGCTCGCGAGCCTCTACGTTATATCTAATCTCCTTTGCCATCTTCTTTATTATTTATGTTTTTTGTTACTCGATAACGGCGATAATGTCTGACTGCTTCATAACAAGGTAGTCCTCGCCCTCATAGTTAAGCTCCGTGCCAGCATACTTGCCATACATCACCACGTCGCCCACCTTAACCTCCATCTTAATCTCCGAGTTGCCTGGGCCTGCTGCTACAACCTTACCCATAAGTGGCTTCTCCTTTGCTGTGTCGGGAATGAAGAGACCTCCCGCCGTCTTCTCCTCTGCCGGATTGGGCTTCACCAATACACGGTCTGAAAGTGGTTTTACTGCCATAGTCTAATTCTGTTTTTATGTTTTGTTAATATTTTCTGTTTTCTGCAAATTCTCAGGGCAATCTCTGTGCCAAAGGCTGTATGACACGCCCCCGATAGCAACTTTTGTCATCATACTGACAAAATGTCATATTTTTATTCTATTCCCCTACGATAAACGTCAGTACCTATAACTTTATTTTAGACAGACGTGTCGCGAGCTTGTGTAGAAAGAGCTCAATCTCCATACGACGCTCAGCAGTCGGGCGCTTTGCCCCATTGACATATTGCTGCATTAGGGTCTCATTTATCCCCATTGCACGCGCCACCTGCCTAACATTTAGCTCTGGAAACTCATTAAAAACATCTCCTACGGGATTCTCTCCTGGGAGCCACTTAACTGTATGTTTGTCCATATAACATGATTTTCGACAAAGATAGCACATTATTTCAAAACATTGTCCCACGGGTGTTATTTTTAATACTCGCACAGAGATATAAGCATATAACAATATCCCCGACTCTCTGCAATTACGCCCTTATTTACGCGGGTATTATTTTTAATACCCGCATAGAGGTGGTGGGGTGGTATTATTGACTATAACCAATTGACGGATACATTCAATAGGAAGATACAAGAACATACCAGTACACGGATATCTACCCGTGTAGCAATATCAAAAAAAACAGCAATTTTACGCGGGTATTATTTTTAATACCCGCACATTGAGATATAAGCATATAATATTATCACCAACCCCAGCAATCCAGCTCTCAGTTACACGGGTATTAAAAATAATACCCGCACGTGTGGAGAATTGTATTGCTAATGTGGAGCATTGGTTCTGTTATACGCGGGTATTAAAAATAATACCCGTGCGAAGAGTAGCGTATCGTTGCTACCAACAAATAGACAATTAAGAATCCCACCTCAGCGCAGGTATTAAAAATAATACCCGTGCGAAGAGTAGCGCATTGTTGCTTCCATCCAATAGACAATCACGAGCCCACCTCAGCGCGGGTATTAAAAATAATATCCGCACGAGTGGAGAATTGTATTGCTAATGTGGAGCATTGGTTCTGTTATACACGGTTATAAAAAATAATACCCGCACGAAGAGCAGCGCATTGTTGCCACCAACAAATAGAC
>X3_Alpine_Chamois__coassemble_50_pt1 | contig 11311 bp, 9 predicted proteins | sample X3_Alpine_Chamois__metabat2_high_PE_002 | metagenome-assembled genome bin X3_Alpine_Chamois | reverse complement strand
TAAATATCAATCATTTCAAAGAACTATTTCGATTTTTTAGTGGACACTTATGATTTTAAAAGAGAATTACATTACCTTCAGTCCTCCCAATTCGTACTGATATTGTGATGATACGGAATGTAGATATACGAAGCCGAAATGTAGTAATGTAAATATATATTTGTTCTCATATTGATGAAGAACTTTGTGCTCTTCGGGGCGCAAAGGTACAAAAAATAACGCAAAGTTGTAAGGCTACGATTTCGATATTTTTTTAGAAGAGTGTATGATATATCTGAATATAAGCGCTTTAATAATATTAATGAATAAGGTTTAGTTTACACTATTGGCTATATACCCAAAACGAACTAAACTTATTGTGCTTTGGCAGCACTCAAAAAAGATGCTGACGAAAAGAGAAAGACGCTCATTCTTCTTTTTTCGCCAGCGTTTATTTGAAAGTCTGTGTGCCGAAGTGCGCAGATAGGCGGGTATTAAAAAGCAAAGGAGCTGTTCGCACATTCTGAACAGCTCCTCACTTTATCATCTATAGTGTAGTCGCTACTCTTCCTCCTCGCCTTCCCACGACAATATACCATCCGCAAGCTCAGTAACCTCCAAGCCACAGCTTACCATCTGTTTTGCTGCCTCCTTGCTTCTGCGACCGCCACGACAATATACCGCTACGGGGCGCGACTTATCCAATTCTGAGACCTTTGCTGCGAACTCCTCGCTATCAATGTCGATGTTTACTGCGCCAGGAATGTGTCCCTCGCTGAACTCCGCAGGTGTTCGCGTGTCGATAATCTGCACCTGCTCGTTCTCAATTACCTCGGCAAAGCGTGTTGCATCTACCGAATCGAACCCCTTCGTAGCCTTCGAATTATTGCATCCAACCATCATTGTTGCAGCAAATAGCATATACATTATACTCTTCATAGTTTTCTCTTTTATTGGTTTTACTCTGTGCGAAGATAGTGTTGTGTTATTGATTTATCAAATTTTATAAGTGTAATTTATATTGGAAGTTTTTATGCAACTATTTGTACGTTTTATAGTAGATTGTATGGCTTGTTCTACAAAAGAAAAAAAATAGAGTGTGACCCAAAAGCCACTCTCATTTGCGTTTATGTAGGTTTTACCTATCGCTTAATACTCTTTGATGTAGCTGCCTTTGCAGGTTTTGCTGCAGGGTTAGCCGCAACAAACTCTTCGGCAGGCGATACTCCATCGGCAGTAAGTGTTACTACTGTGATGAAGCCTGGACCATAGCTCTCCTCGCTATCCTTAGCGATGCCGAGGAATGTGTATGGAGTATCATACGACAGAACGGCAATACCACTCTCTCTGTTCTCAGAAACATACTCAGAACCCCACTCCCAGCCATAGGTGATAAGCTCGGCATAGATATCATCATCGGTACATCCCCACTCTGTGAAGTCGCCATCATAGAATCCTGTATACCAAGCTGCAGCCGAATCATTTGGCTTTACAGTATAGGGCAATACAGCGTAGCCCTTGCAATTTAAGAAGCGTGCTGGGTCTAACTCTGCAAGTGCTGAGCCATCATAATAGTTGCCTAACGCAATGCTGACCGAAGCATTACTAACAACCTTATCCAAGGTGCGGAAAACATCGCTTACAAAGCCCTTCTCGGATGCCAGCTCGCCTGTCTCGATATCCACAGCAATGGCATATGCAACATAGTCGGTTGCGGGTTCAAGCTGGTTATAGAAGTTCTTCTCTTTACCCAACGATGCACCAAGATCACATAGATACTCGGCACGTGAACACTCAAACCACTCAGCACCATAGTCGATCTCCGAGTTAGCCAGATATGCCACGCAAGCATCTGTTGTGCCATACTCATCAACAAGTAAGTCGAAGTTCTCAGCCTCGGTATAGAATGTAAAGTAGTAAGCACCAACAGATGGGGTAGTGGTTACATTTGCAGAGTTATGCGTAATGTCGCTAACTTCAAATGTTACAACCAAATCATCGGGATTGCCCGTCGCATCAGTAGTTGTGAAGTGGGTAATATGTGGTGCTGTTGTAGGTGCGCCATCGTATCCGAAACATACAACAATATAGTCGGTATTGGGCTGCAAACCGCTAATGCTATTGAGAGACATAGGACCTCGCTTTAATGCATTCTCAATATCCTCCCAGGCTGTAATATCATCAACGATATACTCTACAAAGGCCTCTTCCGACTCGCTCCACTCAAGCGAAGATGCGTATTGTACAGAGCAGATGTATGTGTCGTCATTATTTGATGGTGTAACACTACCCTCGATATGGTCATAATCAATCTTGGTGATATCCACCTCAAATGTTAGATCTGCAACCCCGGCAGCAATAGTCTCAAACTCAACTACTGTAGCTAAGCTATTGGCAACAAATCGCTCGTCGATACCTATGGCATAGGCCATATACTTTGTACCAGCCTTGAGATCCTCTACCGATAAAGACTTAGCACCGACATAACCAAGGTTAGCTACCATCTGGTCAGCAGTAGCACCTAAACCATAGTAGTAGTTACGCAGCTTATTGATGTGTGCGGCAAATGCAGACTCATCGCCACCATAATTCTGGTAGTCTTCGAGGCTGAAGACATTTACAAAATAGAAGGCCTTATCGTTGTCTGGTGTTACTGTAATTGTGGCGGTGTCGTAACCAACATCTGTTACTTCAATCTCAAAGTTTAGCTCTGTAAGCTCTGTGCTTAGGGTTGTAAATGTCTGCTTATAGAGCGATGATGTAACAATGCCATTATTTGATAAACCGAAGGCGTATACGACATACTCTGTCTCTGGGTCGAGCATGTCCTGAGTATCGCTAATTGCGCCCTTTTTAAGGACTCCTTTGAGGTATTCGCTAAGGTCTACGCCTGCCTCATAAGCAGCGCTGTCTAACCACGAAAGGTCATCGTTGATGTAGGCCTCATCATCCTCGAACTCATCGAAATACTCTTTTGTTGTCATCATGGCAATGTAGGTCATCTCCTCATCTTCGGGGGTGATGGTAAACTCCACTGAGGTGTCCGTTACATTCTTAACCTCAATCACGAAGTCGGGTTGGTCCACAGGGTCAATAGGTGTAGGTGGATCATCGGGTGTCTCTTTACAGCCAACGAACGCTATGGCAAGCGTTAGCAAAATGCCATAAATAAAGTTAGCTTTCATTTTCATGGGGATAAAAATTAATAGTTAATAAATATTTGTAAAGTTGTTACTTCCCATTGTAGATTGAAGGGTATAATCAACTGCTTTGTCAAGTAGTAGCCTTAGTGCATGTTATGTCTTTGTCATCATATCTATTGTAGTTTTAGGGGGATTAATGTATAATGTAGCAAAATAAACAAATTATTCCTAATTAACAATAGTTTGTCTGACTATGATTTCTATAAATTAAACTTATCATCAGAGGGTGCTAGAACCTCATTAGTGGCTGACTCTAATGTGTAATTTCAATGTCAAAGTTATAGGTTTTTCCTTAGCTTTCCAAATAATTAATTGGTAAAAGTTGAATTATATCGCGAGGGGGAAGTAGTCGCCGATATACAGATACTTACACAAATATACATATATCACTCGATCCCAATTGCGAAAGTCTATTCCGCACCCAGATGACAATATCGTATTTCTCCCTATATTTTATATTTATATATGTAACATTTCGCAAAACGCCACTATATCCGTAGTCACGAATGGCTGACTAATTTCGGGGATTCCTAAAGGCGCAGGAGAGAAAGCATAATAACAATATTGTTATGCATACATATGGCTGCCATAGGCTATGCGATAATCGCGTTTATCAAATATGGCGTACAAAGTTTAGTTTATCCCATTGGCTATATACCCAAAACGGACTAAACTTATTTTTGCGTTGGCAGCAGCCCAAAAAAGATGCTGACGAAAAGAGAAAGACGCTCATTCTTCTTGTTTCGCCAGCATTTATTTTAAAAATTCGGTGAATAAGCCGGAGCTTCTACCTTAAAACAAATGCCACCCAATGGGTGGCACATTGTCGTATCATTCGACTTTGAGCTGTTGACGAGGCTTGAACTCGTGAACTCATCCTTACTAATGATTAGGGTTATCGTCGTTATAATTAAATGATATATAATTACCAAGTCTTTTTATATAAATATAAGCTCCACCCGAAAAAAGTCAAACGATACCGTGAAAAAGTGTAGTCAAATTATCTGTGTTGTCAAAAAATAAGGCGACTACCTATAATGGTCGCCGTTGCTGTTACCATATAACGCACAGGATTTTTTGCGAAATAGAATATTTTACATACCTTTGTACTAACAAAATTGTTAAACAATATTGTTGGATTGTGAAATATATGGATAATCAAGAGAAGCAGAGTAAAGAGCAACAGATACTTGCAGCGGCGGAGCAGGAGTTTTTAACCAAGGGTTACGATGGTGCACGTACGACCTCGATAGCGCAGGCAGCGGGCGTAACGCACGCAATGCTACACTACTACTACCGCACCAAGGAGCAACTTTTTGAGCGCATCGTGGATGAGAAGTTCGCTACGATGTCTCACTCCATGTTCACAATTTTAGACGACCCGTCGTTGCCTATCGTTGAGCGTATCAAGGGGGGTATTGCGGCTCACTTTGATTTTATTGCTGCCAATCCGCTTTTGCCTCGTTTCGTCATCAACGAAATTGTTTCGCGTCCCGAGCGATATGAGGTGCTGTATAAACGTGCGGGCTTTGTCGTGAATAGTGTATATAATGGTCTGCAAGCCGAAGTGGACTGTGCAGCCGAGCGTGGCGAAATTGAGCGGGTCGATGTTAAGATGTTGTTTATCAGTATTATGTCGCTCAATATCTTTACGTTTGTTGCCTATCCGTTTATGGAGCCTATTATGGGTGAACTGATGGCCAACCGTGAGCAATTTTTGGCGGCTCGCAAGGCTGAGAACATCGAAACCATATTGAGAAGAATCAAAAAACAGTAAGTTAATGAAACGGTTTTTACTAACACTATTTGCCGTGACGTGCGTAGCAAGTGTCGGTGCGCAGTCACTCGATGAGTGTCGCCGCTTGGCTCGGGAGCACTATCCTGAAATCAGGCAGTACGACCTAATTTCGCAGACCGAGCAGTACAATCTTTCGAATGCCTCTCGTGCGTGGATTCCGCAGGTTGCTCTGTCAGCCCAGGCAACCTATCAATCTGCCACGCCCACCTATCCCGAGGCTTTCAACACAATCCTCCAAGCCAATGGTATTGAGATGGCGGGCATACGCCGTGACCAATATAAGGTGGCGCTCGATGTGTCACAGAATATTTGGGACGGTGGTCAGACGAAGGCAACCAAAGCCATAGCCGAGGCGGAGGCCAAGGAGCAGCGGAGTCGAGTTGATGTGTCGCTCTACGACTTGCAGTCGAGGGTGGATAACTTGTATTTTGGAATTTTGTTGCTCGATGGGCGTAAGGCGCAGACTGAGGCTCTGATTGAGGTGCTTGCGAGCAATCTCGCCCGTCTGCAAACATATTATAAAAATGGTGTTGCTATGCAGGCTGATGTCGATACGGTGGAGGCGGAGCTGCTCTCTGCTCGACAGGCGCTCGGTCAGGTGGAGTCGTCGCGTGCGAGCTATCGTCGTATGTTAGAGGTGTTTATCGGGCAACCGATCACTTCTGAACATTTGGAACGACCTGCAATGCGCGAACTTCAATCACGCACCTCGGCACGTCCCGAATTGGCACTTTTTGATGCGCAGGAGAGCAAATTGGAGGCTCAGCGCAAGGCGATAAATGCCTCGTTGATGCCTCGCTTTTCGGCATTTGCACAGGGCTACTACGGCTATCCTGGAATGGATATGTTCAAGAGTATGGTTTCGTCGGATTGGACGCTAAATGCCATTGTCGGCGTGCGTATGTCGTGGAATATCGGCGCGTTCTACACCAAACGCAACAACCTCGAAAAACTAAATGCAGCCCAAAAGCAGATTGCCGTACAACGTGATGTATTCCTCTTCAATACCGAGATGCAGACTACGCAGGACGATGGCGAGATAGCGCGACTTCGCAAAGCTATCGAGGATGATAACCGCATTGTTGAACTGCGTCGCAGGGTGCGTATGGCAGCAGAATCGCAACTGGAAAACGGAGTGATTGACGCAACTGACTTACTACGCAAAATCACCGACGAAACCTCTGCAACGCTTGCACGCAGCACTCACGAAATAGAACTTTTGCAAGCAATTTACAGACTTAAAACAACATTAAATCAATAAGATATGAAACGAATTGTATATATTGCCGCAGTGGTGCTCGCCGCATCGTGCGGCACCGAGGCTGAGTTTGATGCACAGGGCACGTTCGAGGCTACTGAGGTTGTTGTATCGTCGGAGGCTACAGGTCGAATTCTCAATTTTGAGGTTGAGGAGGGTATGGCTGTCGAGGCCAACCAGATGGTTGGTGCGATTGATAGCGTGCAGCTACACTTGCAGCGCAAGCAACTTGTGGCTCAGCAGTCGGCATTGCTTGGCTCACGACCTGATGTGAAGAAGCAGGTGGCGGCGTTGCGAGAGCAGATAGCAAAGCAGAATGAGGAACTTCGTCGCGTGGAAAATATGCTCAAAGATGGTGCTGCAACCAAAAAGCAGAAAGATGACATTGAGGCGCAAATAAAAATTTTGGAGAGACAACTCGATGCAACGCTCTCAACGCTCGACAAGAACACCTCAACCATTAACAACAACTCGGCCGCTTTGGAGGCGCAGATTGCCGCCCTTGACGACCGCATCTCAAAGTGCCGCATTATCTCGCCCGTCGGTGGTACCGTGTTGGTTAAGTATGCCGAGGCGGGCGAGTTGGCATCTGTAGGCAAGCCTCTGATGAAGATTGCCGACTTGGACAATATCTATCTGCGCGCCTACTTCACCTCTGACCAGCTCGCAAAGGTTAATTTGGGCGATGAGGTGAAGGTTGTTGCCGACTTTGGCGGTGAGGAGCGATATGACTACACGGGACGCGTTGCGTGGATATCGTCCGAGAGCGAATTTACACCAAAGACCATTCAGACAAAGGATTCGCGTGCCAATCTGGTCTATGCCGTAAAGATTGCCGTTGAAAATGATGGTCGATTGAAGATAGGCTTGGCGGGCGAAGTGGTTTTGTAGTATGGGTGCTATTGATGTACATAACCTCTCCAAGAGTTACGGCAAGGTGCGGGCACTCGATGGTGTGTCGTTCTCGGTCGAGCGGGGCGAATTGTTCGGACTTATCGGTCCTGACGGGGCGGGCAAGAGTACGCTGTTTCGCCTGCTCACTACGCTCATTAATCCCGATGAGGGCAGTGCCACGGTTGATGGATGCGATATTGAGAAGGATTACCTTGCTATCCGAAAGCGCGTGGGCTATATGCCTGGTCGCTTCTCGCTCTATTCCGATTTGTCGGTTGAGGAGAACCTCAACTTCTTCGCTGCGCTGTTTGGCGTTACTGTCGAGGAGTCGTATGACCTTATAGAGCCTATCTATAAGCAGATAGAGCCATTCCGCACACGCCGTGCAGGCAAACTCTCGGGTGGTATGAAGCAGAAACTTGCGCTGTCGTGTGCCTTGATTCATCGTCCAAGCGTATTGTTTTTGGACGAGCCGACAACGGGTGTTGATGCCGTGTCGCGAAGTGAGTTTTGGGATATGCTTGCCGCTTTGAAGCAGCGTGGAATTACAATTCTCGTATCTACACCATATATGGACGAGGCGAGCCGCTGCGACCGCGTAGCCCTCTGCAATGAGGGACGTATTTTGAGTATCGACACGCCCACAGGCATTGTGCAGGGTTTTGATAAACCTCTCTACGGCATTAGTGCCAAAAATATGTTCGCCTTGCTGGAGCGGGCACGCCGAGTGGAGGGCGTTGAGGATTGCTATCCCTTTGGCGAAAAGCACCATTTGGTTGCCGCAGAAGGCTTTGACGAGGAGAGATTTAAGGCGGCACTTGCCGATGTCGAGGGTTTGGAAATTGTGAGCGCAGAGCCGACAATCGAGGATATGTTTATTAAACTGATGAAACGATGAACGACATAGTAATTTCGGTACGCGACCTTACGAAACGATTCGGCGACTTTACTGCCGTTGACCGCATTTCTTTTGATGTGCGCCGAGGCGAGATTTTCGGCTTCCTCGGAGCAAATGGTGCGGGCAAAACGACGGCTATGCGAATGTTGTGCGGGTTGAGTTTTCCGACATCGGGCAGTGGCACCGTTGCGGGCTACGATGTGCGCACCGAGGGCGAGCAGATTAAGCGTCATATCGGCTATATGAGTCAGCGTTTTTCGCTCTACAACGACCTTACGGTATGGGAGAATATGCGCTTGTTTGCAGGTATCTACGGACTGTCGGCAAAGCAGACCGAAGAGCGTGCCGCCGAGTTGCTCGACCGACTCAACTTCTCGTCGGAGCGCAACACCTTAGTTGGCTCTCTGCCACTTGGTTGGAAACAAAAGTTGTCGTTTGCCATTGCCACAATTCACCGTCCCGAGGTGGTCTTTTTGGACGAGCCTACGGGTGGCGTTGACCCCGTAACACGCCGTCAGTTTTGGGAGATGATTTATGAGGCTGCGGAGTCGGGTACAACCATCTTCGTAACCACGCACTATATGGACGAGGCGGAGTATTGCTCGCGCGTTTCGATTATGGTCGATGGCGAGGTGCGTGCACTCGACACCCCCGCCAGCTTAAAACAACAATTTGCGGCAGAGTCGATGGACGAGGTTTTTCGCACGCTGGCTCGTGGCGCACAGAGAGGAGAGTAAGGCTATGAAACAGAATTTTGGCTCATTTGTCCGCAAGGAGTCGCTGCACATACTCCGTGATAAGCGCACAATGTTGGTCGTTATGCTTATCCCCGTTGTGTTGATGGTACTCTTTGGCTTTGCAATATCGACCGAGGTGAATAATATCAATGTTGCCGTCGTTGCCTCGGAGCGCACCGATGGTGTGCGTGATGCAGTCGAGCGACTCTCTGAGAACGAATACTTTACCTTTAAGGGTTATATCTCGCAAGATGAGGTAGATAGCTATCTTCGTTCGGGCAAGGTAGGTGCCGTAGTGGTCTTTGCTTCGGACTACGATAGGCGGGCAGAGCAAGTGGCACAAGGCATTGATACAAAACCTATTATACAGCTTATTGTCGATGCCTCGAATGTCAATACCGCAGGCTCGGCAACGGCATATTTGCAGGGTGTGTTGCTCGGCTCGGCATCGCAGCAGGCGATGTTCGAAACACGAATGTTGTTCAACCCACAGATGAAGTCGGCATATAACTTTGTGCCAGGCATTATGGGTCTTATCTTTATCCTGGTCTGCGCTATGATGACCTCGGTGTCGATTGTTCGAGAGAAGGAGGTTGGCACGATGGAGGTGTTGCTCGTTTCGCCCGTGCGCCCCGTGAAGATTATCTTTGCCAAGATGATTCCCTACTTCGCCATATCGTGTATCGTGCTTGTAACAATCTTACTCTTAGCACGATACCTACTCGGCGTGCCGATGACTGGCGGTGTCGGGGGTATCTTTTCGCTGTCGTTGCTCTACCTTATGCTGTCGCTCTCGCTCGGACTTTTGGTTTCAACCATCGCCTCGACGCAGATGGCAGCGTTGCTTATCTCGGCAATGGTTATGATGATGCCTATCCTGATGCTGTCGGGTATGCTGTTCCCGATTGAAAATCTGCCCAAATTCTTCAAGGTAGTATCGAATATCGTGCCTGCGAGGTGGTATATAGACGCTGTGCGCAAGATGATGATTCAGGGCCTGCCGCTGGTGGCTGTATGGAAAAATTGTGTGATTCTGCTCGGTATGACGGTAGCTATTCTCGGCGTATCACTCAAAAAGTTTAACGATAAATTGGAGTAACTATGAGAGCATTTATCGTACTTGTTCAGAAGGAGTTTTTGCAGATTAGGCGCAACCCATTCCTCCCTCGACTTATTATCGCTTTCCCTATACTCGTGATGTTGCTTATGCCGCTTATTATGACGATGGATGTCCGCAATGTCAATGTTGCGGTTGTCGACCTCGACCGCTCGACAACCTCGCGCCGTATCGCCTCACATATCGAAGCATCGGAGTATCTTACATTGGCGCAGACGACCTCGGAATATCCGCTTGCTATTGATGCTTTGGAGCGGGGCGAGGTAGATGTTATTGTGCAGATACCCACCGATTTTGAACGTGATATGACAGTAGCAACACCCGAGCGCATCAGCATCACCGCCAATGCTGTAAATGCCACTAAGGGCGGTATGGGTATGCAGTATATCGTGCAGACCATAGCGCACACCTTGGTTGAGTTGCGTGGAGAGAAGAGCCCTGCGAAGCTCTCAGAGTTGGTAACTATCGAAAATCGCTACAACCCCACGCTCAACTACCGCCACTATATGATTCCTGCGCTGATGATTATTCTCTTTATTCTGATTTGCGGTTTTTTGCCAGCGTTGAGTATCGTCGGCGAGAAGGAGGGCGGTACTATTGAGCAGATAAACGTAACGCCTATCTCACGTTTTATGTTTATCCTCTCGAAACTTGTGCCGTATTGGATTATAGGATTGTTTGTCGTGACAGTGGCGATGCTTGTGGCTCGATTGGTCTATGGCCTTGCACCCGTAGGCTCTATCGGAGCAATATATTTCGGAGCGTTGCTCTTTATCCTTACGATTTCGGGCTTCAGCCTTACCATCGCCAATTTCTCGGAGACGATGCAGCAGGCGATGTTCGTAATGTTCTTCTTTATTATGATCTTTATGCTGATGAGTGGCCTGCTCACGCCCGTTGATTCGATGCCTGTGTGGGCGCAACGCTTCACGCTCATACTACCTCCACGGTACTTCGTTGAGATTCTGCGCTCGGTCTATCTGAAGGGAACCACCATTGCCGAGCTGTGGACAAACTACGCCGCCCTTGGCATCTTCGTCATCATCTTCAACACCCTCGCCGCCCTCACCTACAAAAAGCAGGCGTAGAAGTATCATCTACCAAATAAGAGGCTGAATAAAAAGTGTATTTCTGTGTTACGCTCGCCACAAAAACAAATGCCACCCGTAGGGTGGCACCTTGTCGTATCATTCGACCTTGAGCTGTTGACGAGGCTTGAACTCGTGGGTGCTGTAGCACCCACAGGGCTATATTTACAAACCACCCAAACCCTCCTTTGATAAGGAGGGCTTTAGAGGTCGCTCGCTAAAGCCTGCATCACATCATAAAACAAAAAAACAAGTGCCACCCTTTGGGCAGCACTCACTTTTCGTGAGCTGTTGACGAGGCTTGAACTCGTGACCTCTTCCTTACCAAGGAAGTGCTCT
>X3_Alpine_Chamois__coassemble_48_pt1 | contig 11658 bp, 7 predicted proteins | sample X3_Alpine_Chamois__metabat2_high_PE_002 | metagenome-assembled genome bin X3_Alpine_Chamois | reverse complement strand
GTCTTGTAGATGCAGACAATCAGTTTGGTATTTTCGAGGCTAAGGGCTTGAAGGATGGTGATACTATCACACTTCGCACTATTCGTTCATCATTTAATGGCTCTCCACAGGGTAAGAATGCTCTCTACGTATCACACGTAGCTGGCGAGGGTGGCGAGACTCCTGTTGAGCCAGAGCCAGAGCCTACTGGTGATATTAAGTACACAAAGATAACATCTTCTAATGATTTGACTGATGGCACGTACATTATTGTTTATGAGGATGGAACTAATGCTTATGTATTTAGTGGCGTAGATTCTGCGAATGGCTATACAGCAGCAACCATTTCTAACAACTCTATCACATCGGATTCTGCATTTGCTGGTGAGGTTACCATTGCAACTATGAATGGAGGCTATTCACTTTCTGTATCTAAGGGTTATATGTCTGGAACATCTGGAACATCGGACAACAACAAACTTAATTTTGGAACAACAGCCTCTGCAAATACAATAACATTTGAAAGTGATGGTAGCGCAACAATTACTTCTAACACCTCAGTATTTAGATTTAATTCATCAAAAGATAATTTGCGCTTCCGTTACTTTAAGGCAGCAACTTATACGAAGCAGAAGGCTGTCTGCCTATACAAGAAAGATTGAACTGGGGGTGGTGATACGGGAGGTGAGGTTGCGCCTCCCACACCAGACCCTACCCCGGGAACAGGTGATGACTCAGAGGAGAGTACAGCCTCGAATAGCTGGTTGGAGCTTCCTGCGAAGCGCACCGACAATGCCAATGCCATAGAGTGTACGGTTGAGTATGATGGCGAGAGAAACTACACCATCTACTACGATAAATCGACATACACATCTATGTGGGTGGCATATCCTCTCGAATCGAAGCATATGGGCTCATTATCGCGCCCTGATGACTGGAACTATAACCCATATATCAGCGAGAGCTATCAGGTGAACCTGAGTAGCACATACGAGGGTAGCACATATCGCCGTGGACACCTTATCCCTAATGCCTCACGTAACGGCATCAAGGGAATGCAGTTGCAGACGTTCTACTTCACAAACTCAGTGCCTCAGGTGCAGACACGCTTTAACGATGGCATATGGAACAGCTTGGAGCAGGCTGTGCAGTCTATCGGCGAGAGCGAGAAGATATATGTTACCACGGGCGTTGCCTTCAAGAAGGTGGGTGAGAGCAAGAGCATCAGCTACATAAAGTCGGGTAGCGATAGCAAGAATGTGCCTATCCCAAACTACTTCTACAAGGTGGTTTTGAAGGTTAAGACCAATAGCGCAGGTACGGTAACCTCAGCATCGACTATCGGCTTCTGGTTCGAGAATAAGGAGTACAGCGATAAGTTCTATAACTACACCTGTACGGTTGACCAAATCGAGCAGTGGACAGGTTTCGACTTCTTCGTGAACCTCCCAGATAGCATCGAGAATTCGGCAGAGGCAAACTCTAACTGGACAACATTCCAGAATTTCTAATCCGAGAGTAGCAACTCGCTATAAGACAACAGAGACAGGGCATCCAAATATGGGTGCCCTGTCTCTTTGTTTTGTGGGGGCGGGTTGGTGAGCGGTGTTCAAGGCTACGCCTTGCTTGCTACGCAAGTGGGGACTGTGGGGAGAATAGGGAGTTTAGAGAGTTTAGGGAGTTTAGAGAGTTAAGGGAAGATAGGGAAGTTAGAGAACTTAGGGATTTCCCCATTGTCCCCAGATATCCCCATTATCCTCACTGCGCAGCAGGCAAGGCAGAGCCTTGCGAAGTCCAGCGCAACTCCCTCAGCGAGACAGGTTTATTGTCAGAGTGGTGCTAATTTGTCGCCGATAAAGAGAAAGAGCGGATGGGACATACTTGGCGTATTTCCCATTCGCTCTTTGGATTGAGGTGGCGAAGTAGTGCCGCTATCACAAGAAATTACAAGAAATTACATCATCTGTGTAATATCCCACACAAACGCCCTCGACCCTTGCTGCTCGGTGAGAGAGTCAATCTCACGCATAGCATCGAGAAGGAGTGGTATCTTCTCATCCTCGACGATAGCAAGGATTGAAGAGTTCATTGATGGCCAGGCGTGTGAGCCGTAGTGTGGCTCACCGGTAAAGCTACCACGACCCTCGGTCAAAGCCCAACGGGTGAAGCCACGCACACCATGCTCGTCGAGCATACGGTTGACACGGTCGGTAAGTGCTTGGTTGTAAGATAAGAAGAATGCTTTCATCTTAATGTTACTTATTATACTGGGTGGATGAGATTCACCCACCCTTATTTATTCAACAATCTTTTTTCGACTATATATTCTTTTTTAGGCGGATGAAGGCATCCTCATCTGCTTCGAGACGTGCCTTACGCTCTGCACGGCGAGTCATTATACCCTGCAACATTGAGTACAACGCTGGCACAACGAAGAGTGTGAGGAGCGTAGAGAGCAAGAGACCACCCACAACGGCGATACCCATAGGCTGCCAAATCTCAGAACCCTCACCGATACCAAGTGCCATAGGCACCATACCAAGGATTGTGGTGAGTGAGGTCATAAGCACTGGGCGCAAACGGCTCTTACCACCCGCAATAACCGCATCCTCGACTGTCGAGCCACGCTCAACCAAGAGGTTCATATAGTCCACAAGCACGATACCATTCTTGGTAACGATACCCACAAGCATAATCGCACCAATGAGCGCAATAATCGAGAGTGGCGTGTTGGTCATCCAGAGGGCGATGAACACACCCGACATTGCAAATGGGATGGTGAACATAATGATGAATGGGTAGGTCAACGACTCGAACTGCGTAGCCATCACGATATATACTAAGATGATAATCAAGATGAGCAACGAGAGGATATCGGCAAATGCCTCGGTCTGATCCTCGATAGAACCACCCAATTCGAGGGTGATACCTGGACGAGTCTCATAGTCGGCAAGCATCTCGTTAACCTCGGCAACAGCATCACCAAGGGCAACATCTGCACCAAGCATACCCTTAACCGTAACGATACGCTGACGGTTCTCACGCTCGATGGTTGGCGACGAGAACGACTCCTCGACACGTGCCACCTCCTTCAACTTCACAGGACGACCCATAGCCGAGTAGAGCGTAATATTCTCGACGCTCTCGATAGACTCGCGGAATGGCTCGGCGTAACGTACAACGATGTCATACTCATCGCCATCCTCACGATACTTCGTACACTCGAAACCATAGATACGATTGCGGACAAACTGCGCTGCCGTAGCTGAGTTCATACCGTAGTATGCAAGCTTATCGCGGTCGAAGATGATGTTGAACTCTGGCTCCAAGTCCTCGCGCGAGAGCAATACATCACGCATAGTGCTGAGCTGCGAGAGCTTAGCTTGAAGATCCTTTGCTGTGAACATAGCATCGTCCATATTGTGTCCGAAGACCTTGATATCGAGGGTACTTACACCACCGCCACCAGGGCCACCGCCACCACCAGGCGTTACCGAGAACTCACGAATCTCGGTAATCTTAGCCAAATCCTTACGCAACTCATCCGAAATCTGGAAGATTGTAGGACGATCCATATCCGAGAGACGTGGCATACGAAGGTTGTAGTTGATGACATGCGAGCCTGTTGACTGCATAGCAGCGAAGGCGTTATCCGACGAGTTCTCACCAGCAGATGTAGATACGAGGAAGATATATGGGTACTTCTCGGCGATAATCTGGTCGATCTGGCGAGCGACCTTTGCTGTGTAGTCCACGTGAACGTTCTGTGGGAGCTTCACAGACATTGTGATACGAGCATTATCCGATGCTGGGAAGTACTCCACAGGAATCTTCGACACAAGCATCAAAGATACTCCGAAGATGGCAAGAAGTACAAACAAGACACTCTTCTTCCACTTAACAACGAAGCGCAACGCACGCTCATAGATGTTATCCAACCAAACGAGGAACTTGTCGATTGGCTTGTAGATGATACCTATACCCTTGTAGGTATGCTCTGCGCCGTCGATTTTCAACAAATATGCCGATAGCATAGGCGTGAGCGAGATAGCTGCCATCGTTGATACGCAGACAACGATTGTAACAATCCAACCCAACTCACGGAACAAGATACCCGCCATACCAGGAATCATCGTAAGTGGCAAGAATACGGCAACAACAACAAGCGTTGTAGCGATAACCGAGAGCCATACCTCGTTTGTAGCATAGATTGCCGCCTCCTTAGGCTTTGAGCCACGTTCGATGTGCGTTGTAATATTCTCCAAAACCACGATAGCATCGTCCACAACCATACCGATAGCGATAGAGAGTGCCGAGAGCGATATGATGTTGAGCGTAGAACCCGTAGCGAAGAGATATACGAAGGCACAAATCAACGAGATAGGGATTGTAAGACAGATGATAAACGTTGCACGCCAACGTCCGAGGAAGAACATAACCACCAAGATGACGAAGAGGAATGCAAACATAATGGTCTCGGCAAGTGAGTTGATTGCATCCTTAATCTCGCGCGACGACTCGAAGATGGTCTCCACCTTACAATCTTTAGGCAGTGTTGGGATAATCTCCTCCAAATGCTCCTGCACATCGTTGATAATCTGCACGGTGTTGGCACCTGTCTGCTTCTGAATCATCACACGCACACCCTTACGGCCATTGATACGCTCATCCATCGTTGCCTTTTCGAGGGTATCGATGATTGTAGCCACGTCCGAGAGCATCACCGTACGACCACCCTGGTTCGATACTACGATATTGTTTAGCTCACGGCTATCGTCGAACTCCAAGTCGGTTTTGAGGTTGAACACCTGGTCGCCAAGGTCGAGCGAACCGGCAGGCACGTTGATATTCTCCGAAGCGATAAGCTGTCCGAGAGCCTCAACCGTAAGACCATAAGCCTCCAACTTGTTTGGATCGACATTCACCTGCACCTCACGCTCCTGAGCACCGATAACGGCAACCGAACCGATACCGTTGATACGGTTAAGGTCGTTGACCATCTTATCGTCGAGAATCTTAGCAAGGGCAGCATAACTCTCATCCGCCGTAACCGAGAGCATCATAATAGGCATCATCGACGACGAGAGCTTCATAACTGTCGGATACTCAACGTTATCCGGCAAGATAGACTGTGTGCGGCTGACGATATCTCGCACATCGTTTGCCGCTTCGGTCAGATCGCAACCATACTCAAACTCCATTGAGATGATTGACACGTTATCCTTCGACTGCGAGGTAATCTTATCGAGGTTATCCACCGAGTTGAGCTGATCCTCCAACACACGGGTGATATTCGTCTCGATATCCTCAGCATTACCTCCTGGATACATCGTAATAACACTGATGTATGGTATCTCGATCTCAGGATAGTAGTCAATGCCCAACTTAAAGACCGAGAAGAGTCCAAAGACAATGACTGCTATGAATATTAGGGCAGTAGAAATGGGTTTTCGTACCGCTGATTCGTAAATTTTCATACTCTATAACATTTTAAGCCGAACAAAGCTTCGACCTATTTTACTCGTTTACAATTTCGACACTCTCACCATTCGACAGACGTGTGAACGCCGTGATTGCCACCTGCTCGCCAGCCTCCAAGCCGCCTTTAATCTCAACCTGGTTGCCTACACGACGGCCATCACGCACAAAGCGATACTCCGCAACACCATCCTTGATGACATATACGAAACGCTCCGACGAACCTGCCTGCTTTTGCACTGCTACATCGTCGATAACAACGCTCTCACGCTGACCCATATTGAATGTAGCACGAGCATACATACCTGGACGAAGACGGAGATTCGAGTTAGGAATTGTAATCTCAACCGAGAAGGTACGTGTTGCTGCATCCAACGCTGGGTTGATGCGTGTTACACTACCCTCGAATACCTCGTCGGGATAGATGTCAACCATAATGTCAACCTTCTGACCAACCTTCACATTAGGATAGAACTGCTCCGACACATTTGCCATAACCTTGAGCTTGTTAATCTGCATAATGTGCAAGATAGGCATTGAGGCAAAGAGGTCGCCCGACTCGAAGTTACGAGCCGTTACAACACCCGTGATAGGCGACTTGATAACCGAGTTCTTGCGAAGGTTGTTTACAACCTCGCGCTGCAAGTCGAGCTGGTTCTGAATCTGCGTCATCTGCTGGTCTGAGATACCACCAGCCTCGTGAACAGGCTTCATACGGTTGTAGTTATCCTCGATGGTTGCAAGGTTAAGCTCCTGCTGCTTCAATGTTGTCTGGTCGAGGGTTACGATAACCTGACCAGCATATACCTGGTCGCCAACATCTACGCGAATCTCGTCGATGTGCAGACCCTGCGCCGCAGGTGTGATATCGTTCTCCTTGTATGGGAGAATCTCCGAGGTGTAGGTCTCCGTAAGACCAATAAGTTGAGTAGTTGCCGTAGCCACCTTAACAGCTACCGCCTGCTTCTCGGTCTGAGCCGTAGCAGTTGCCTCTGCCTCAGCACCCTTCTCGTTGTTCGACGCGCCGCAACCCACAGCGAGCGTTGCAACAGTCAACATTACTAAATACTTTTTCATAGACAATCTTTTATTTTTTATTCTTATTTTGTTTCTTCCTATTGGGTTACTCATTCTTAAAATCCTCTACGCCGAGAGCCTTCTTATACTGAGCCTCAGCCGAGAGATAGTCGTAAATTGACTGCGAATAGTTAAGCTGTGCCTGTGTCAGCGATAGCTGCGAGCTGTTGAGTTCGAGGATGGTACCAGCACCAGCGTTGTAGCGGGCAAGCGAGATGTCGTATGCCTTCTGAGCCTGCTGCACTGCAAGCTCGTTCGAGAGCATAGACTCACGTGCCGTAAAGAGGGTGTTGATAGATTGCTGAATCTGCACCTTGATACCCTGCTCGGCATAGTCGCGCTGTATATCGAGCTGAGCAATCTGGTTGCGCACCTCACGAAGCTGGTTCGTCTTCTTGAAACCAGCAAAGATAGGAATCGAGATTTGAGCACCTACCGATATAGGATACTGCCACCAGAACTTCGACTGATTGGCAACCGCAGCGGCACGACCAGCTGCCGCACCACCACCCATCAAGCCGCTGATATCGACACGCTCCTGACCGATATACGATATCTGACCAAAGGCTGCAAGCGTAGGCATACGTGTTGTCTGAATCATCTTCTCCTGATGCTCCAACAACTCACGGTTGATATCGAGGCTTTTGAGCGTGGTATTCTGCGAAAGATCCATCGAGTAGTCCTCGTCGAGAAGCACAACATCGCGGAAGCCATCGAGCGTACCCACCATATTTAGGTCGAGCTCCTCAGGCAACGAAAGGTACATCTTCAACTGCAACTTTGTAATGTCGATAGCATTCTCCGCCTGCAACACCTGTGGACGAAGGTTGCTGAGCTGCACCTGAGCTGTAATGTAATCGTACTCTGGCGCAAGACCATTCTCATACAACGTGCGGGTATCATCCACCACCTTCTGAGTAGTTGCAATAGCCTCGTTGAGTACCTGCAACGACTGCTCGGCGAGCAATACGTTGTAGTATGCCGAGCGTACGGCAGCCACCAAGTCGATGCGGTTGGCGCGAGCACTCTCCACGGCACTCTCCATCTGTGTGCGAGTCATCTTAATCTGACGATAGATACTTGGCACGAAGAGTGGCAACGATATGCTTCCCGATACGTTAAAGGTATTCTTACCACCAAACGAGAAGCCCTCCATCATCTCCTGACGACGAATCGAGAGTGCATACTGACCCGATGCATCAATCTGTGGATAGAGCGAAGATAACGCCTGCTTGCGCACATAGTCATAACGCTCGATTTCGAGCTCTGCCACCTTGACTGTTGGGTTGTCGCTGAGGGCTATCTGAATAGCCTGGTCGAGAGATAGCTCCATAACCATAGCTCTACCCTCTGTCTCCGACGTGTTCTGGGCATAAGAGACGCCGTGTGCCAATATACCCAAACAAATTAAAAGAAAGACTCTTTTCATATTACCTTATGTTTTTTATTGTTTATTTTCTGCGAAAAAAGTGCCTATACCTATTTTATATGACTATTGTAACGCATCGGGCGACGGAATATTGCCAAAATACTTGTCAAAACATCCGTCAATTATCTCAATTCCCTGCGGCGTGCAGAGTCCGCGTATGAAGATAACCAGCGAATAGGTCATCATCGAGACCAACTCCACCGAGTTGTACGAGTCGTGTAGCTCCGAACTGAAAATGCCAAGTGCGCTGTTGTTCAACACCTTGACAACAAAGCTACTATCAGCCGTCGTTGTAAGGTAGCCCTTCTCTATTCCACGCTGAATCCAAGATTCTAAGTTTTGTGTCGATTTTGCGGTAATCTCCTCCTCCAAACGCTTGAATACCGAGGGATAAAAACGAGCAATGTTACGGCGGATACGGCTGGTTGTGGGAGCATCGCTTATCATATCACGCAACGACACGAGCATAATCTCCATATCGTTATCGAGCTCCTCAATCTGCTTTGCACGGCGGAGGCAACCCTGGTCCAAAAAGAGCTTAACACTCTGATACAATAGCTCCTCCTTATCCTCGAACATCTCGTACAACGTACGCTTCGACACACCGAGCTCCTGGGCAATATCGTCCATTCTCACACCCTTAACACCGTGATTAACAAACATTTTCATTGCGTGCTCTATAATAAGCTCTCTACTTGTCATACTTTTTTTGGATAATAATACGGGTGCAAATATAGTAATAAAACTCTAAAAACAAAAAAAGTTTTCCAATTTTTTACTATCATTTGACCATTTACGACGGCGAGGAGAAATATCGGTATAAAAAATTGGGGGTTGATTTCGATGGTCAACCCCCAATTAAACAGTATGTAGACACTGATATTCAAGACCTTACTTAACTCTGATTCGCTGTCCAACCGTTATACGGTCAACGTTGAGTTTTGGGTTTAGCTCCTTGATTTTAGCCACGGTAGTACCCTGTTTATGAGCAATTTTACCGATATAATCGCCCTTCTGAACGGTGTACCACACCTCCTTGTACGACTTTACCTCGCTCTTAGCCTGAGACTTAGACTCCGACCCCTTGGCTGGTGTACCCTTCACCTTAATACGCTGGCCGACAGCTATGCGGTCGATGTTAATATTTGGATTCAAAGCACGAATCTTCGATACGGTTGTGCCATATCTATATGCTATCTTGCTCACCAAATCGCCATTAGCCACCGTATGCCACACCTCCTCCTGGTCAGCACTACTACCCTCTGCCACCGACTTTTGCGACTCGTTTCCTGCTGCCTCTACCTTCGCCTTGTCGCCATCGCCTCTCTTAACATCCTGCACAACCTCATCTGCCCCCTCACTCGACTGAGCCTCCATCACACGGTTTGCATCGAGGTCAGCCTGCGAAGGTACAATAACAACCCTCATACCCAACTCAACGTAGGGACGTAGGGCATCCAAATCCTCATTGCGTAGGCGCACACCTCCCTCCGTAGCACGCGTACCAACCGACTCAGGAAGATGTGTGCCGTGAATGCCGATACCCGTATGTGGGGGCGTATGCAGACGAATGAACCAATTACCGTAACAATTCTCAATAAAGCCCAATCCATCACCAAAGTCGTGTCCCCAATTCGATGCCTGCAACACCTGACGCACTTGGAACTCACCCTCAGGGGTGCGGTAGTCGCCTATGCGCTGCTTATCTCCGAAGTTCTTTCCAACCGCCACAGGGTACTGCACAATGACCTCATCACGCTCGTTGTAGAGCGTAAGTGTGAGTTGCTCCTTCGATATAACGATATAGTTCTTAGCACCATTCTCGCCACTCTCCTGCGCCATAGCACGATTATCCACCATAGAGATGCTGTAAAGCACCACAACGGCGAGTAGGCATCTTATAATTTTAACAATATTCATTGGTTTACAAACAATTAGCTATTCAAACTTACTCCTCCCACTTCAAGACAAAAGCTGTACGTGAGGTGTTATAGATGTTTATGGTATAGTACTCCGAGCCATCCTCTCTCTTGTGCGTCGTTGAGAAGTGCTCTCCACCGATATCGGCACGCTCTGCGCCACCAAACCTCTTCTCGTCCGACGACAACAATATGGTGTATTTACCTGCCCAAGGCACAATCAGCTGATAGTCGGGAATAGATGCCGTAGGATGCCAGTTAAGCACGAAGAGCAGACCGCGATGCGAATAGACCATCGTCTTGTTATTCTCGTCCATCATATGGTTATAAGGGTAGCCGTCGCCCAACACGCCATAGTCGCTGACCATCTTAATCATAGCCTTATCGAAGGCGGCGAGGAAGGAGTAGCGTAAGAAGCCATTTTCGGCGAGCGACCACTGACGGCGAGCGTGCTTATACGACCAGTTGTTGCCCTCGCGTGGGAAGTCAATCCACTCTGGATGTCCGAACTCGTTACCCATAAAGTTCAGATATGCCTCGCCACCCGTGGTAATGGTCATAAGACGTATCATCTTATGCAGTGCCATACCTCTATCAATCACAATATTCTCCGACGCCCTATCCATCGAGAAGTACATCTCCTTATCCATCAGACGGAAAGCGATGGTCTTGTCGCCAACGAGTGCCTGGTCGTGCGACTCGGCATATGCCACCGTGCGCACCGAAGGCAGACGGTTGGTCATCACCGACCACATCTCCCAAATATTCCAATCCTCATCCCTTTGCTCTTTGAGCAACTTAATCCAATAGTCAGGAATTGCCATACCCAGACGGTAGTCGAATCCCATACCGCCCTCCTCCACCTTAACACAGCTGCCTGGCATACCGCTAACATCCTCGGCAATGGTGATAGCATCGGGACGCAGGTCGTGTATGAGTTTGTTGGCAAGAGTCAGATAGACAATAGCATCACGATTGACACCCTCGTCGAAGAAACGCTCACGGCAGTCGAACTCCACATAGCCGTGGTGGTGGTAGAGCATCGAGGTTACACCGTCGAAACGATAGCCATCGAAGTGGAACTCGTCCAACCAATACTTGACGTTCGAGAGCAGGAAGTGCTCAACCTCGCGCTTGCCATAGTCGAAAATCATCGAGTCCCAATACTGCTGATAACCAGCATCGCCCTCCTTCGAGTAGTGATGAGCCGAGCCATCGAGGGCATTGATACCCTCGTCGTAGTTCTTGACATAGTGGGCGTGTACCAAGTCCATAATCACGGCGATGCCAAGTTCGTGAGCACGGTCAATCAGCGAGCGTAGCTCCTCGGCCGTACCAAAGCGTGAGGATGGCGCGAAGAAGCTCGACACGTGGTAGCCAAATGAGCCGTAGTATGGATGCTCGGCAATAGCCATAAGCTGCACGGCATTATATCCCGCCTCCTTGATACGAGGTAACACCTCATCACGAAACTCAACGTATGTGCCTACACCCTCTCTCTCCTGCGCCATACCGACGAGAGCCTCGTAGATTAGCAACTCGCCAACCTTTGGCGCACGAAAGTCGTCGTGCTTCCACTCGTAGGGCTTGTCGATGACGAACTGCGCCGTATAGTTCTTCGTCTCCTCGTCCTGCACCACACGCTTGGCATAGGCGGGGATACGATCGCGCCAGCCGTTGTTACCGTGGATATGGAGCTTATAGAGCGAGCCATCCGTGAGTCTGGCTGCGTACATAGCATCGGGCAGGAAGATGCTCCACACACCCTCCTTATTG
>X3_Alpine_Chamois__coassemble_47_pt1 | contig 11922 bp, 12 predicted proteins | sample X3_Alpine_Chamois__metabat2_high_PE_002 | metagenome-assembled genome bin X3_Alpine_Chamois | reverse complement strand
GCCATAACCTCAGCGTGTGCCGTAGGGTCGTTGTTCGGCACTACACGGTTAGCACCCTTTGCCACAAGCTCTCCATTGCGCACGATGACTGCACCAAATGGACCTCCGCCACTATCAATGTTCTCTATCGAGAGTTCTATTGCCATCTGCATAAACTCTCTATCCTTGGTCGAAAACTCCTGCGTCTCTGGCAGGCCGTTCTGTTTGTCAAAATCTATCATCACAAAACCATTGTTACAACAACTATGCAAAGATAGTATATTTTTTGGTATATCGGCTACTTCGTTGTCGCTTCGAATATGTTGAGGCTCTCGTCATATATGGGACTCTCGATGCCTAAGAATCGGAGTACGGAGTGGAAGATGTGGTACTGTCCCACCTTATCGAGGCTCTTTATGCCAAGTTTATCGCTCGATTCCCACACGATGAACGGAATCTCGTACTGCTCTTTGGGAGCCATGTTCATTGGCATACCGTGCATATAAAGGTTATCCTCGCCGAGCGACTCGCCGTGGTCCGAAACATAGAGCATAGCTACATCGCGCTCTGTTAGACTCGATAGAAGCTCGATGAGCGAGTGAAGCAGATAGTCGGTGTAGAGTATTGTGTTGTCGTAGGCGTTGACAAGCTCTTCGATGTTTGCATCTGCCATCTCCACCGTACGGCAAACGGGAGTAAATCGTTCGAACTCTGACGGATATTTACGGTAGTATGTAGGCCCGTGGCTGGTGCTGCAATGTAGCACTACAAAGATTTTATCCTTGTCGCTTGCCTCAATCTGCTCTCTTAGGCCTTCGAGTAGTATTGCGTCGTGTTCGTGGTTAAGCTCTGGATACATATCACGAAGTTTGGCAAGCGGGTAATGCTTCTCGATGTGTAACGGTGGCTCACCCCAGTTCGTCGAACGCCAGATGACATCTACCCCCGTGCGATAGAGGTAGTTCGGGAGTATCTCGTAGAGCTCGTTGACGGGCTTATGGTCGAGTATGGCCTTTACTCCTGCTGTGGTGTAGGTAGCTGCCGAGTTGGCTATAAGTGGGGTAACGCCATCGTTGGCAAGCAGAGGGTTTGTTGTGCGCTCGTAGCCATATAGCGAGAAGTTGGCGCGACGTGCCGACTCGCCGATTACCACTACACAGATGCTCTTGTTGTCATCCGCAATCTTAGCATCGGGAAGTAGTATCTCCTTCTGGTTTAGTCTCTTCCACTGTGAATAGTAACGTATGGAGTTTACGGCGTATGAGTAGGGTAGTATGATGCTTCCAAGCTTAGGTACGTTGCGGTCTATCCACAAGGTGTTTTGCAGGTTACAAAGTCCCACGCATAGGATTATTGCGATACTTACAGCAATGTTTGTTGCAAATCGTTTGATGCTACCAACCTCAACCTTGCGACCTACGACGTATATGGCTGGCAATAGACCCAAAAGTAGGAAGTAGAGTACCCCTGCAAGCGAGAAGTAGCCCGACGCCTCGGAGTAACGAGTGTTGAATACATTGCCCATCATCTCGCTGGTTATCAACACTTCGTATGTGTTGATGAAGTATAGTGCGAGGGAGTTGCATATGAGTAGTAGGGCAATAACGACTCTTCCTACGATGCGTAGCAGATAGATTAGCACGTAGTAGATAAGGTAGTTTGCCGCCAGCATAATGACCACAAGGCTTGCTACGATAAGCACCCCGTTGGCATTGCTATCTACGCACTCCAACACCTCCTTAAAGAGAGGTACGTTGTACCCCAAGAGCGTAAATATGCTCAGCAGTAGTGAGAAGAGTCCGATGCCGATTGCACCCTTCGACCATTTTGCTTGTGCCGTCCTCTCTTGTCTCTTCGTAGGCCTCGTATCGCTATTTTTTTTGACATGTTGCTTTTTCATATATAGTTATCGTTTGTAGAGTCTTAGTGTTAACCACGCCAGCATACAGCATATCGCAGCAAGCAATAGGTTGTAAAGGGTGGTAAGCGTAATATTTATGGTATGCGATGCCTCGCGCTGTGGGCTGTCGCTTGTCGAGGCATCGTAGCGGGCAAAGGGATTGCTATATATCACTTCACCCTCAGCGAAATATGCCGTGATGCGTGTGTATGGCTCATCGAGTCGCAGGGCATAGCGTGCCGATGTGCTATCCTCGACGGTAAGCTGTCGGCAGTGTCCCTGTCCCGTGAATGTTATGCTGTCGGCACTCTCGGATAGCTCAATATATATCTCGTCGCCCTCAACGCCAATATCCACTATATAGGGCAACTCTCTGTTCTTCGCATACTTAATCTCCCAGTCGCCAGAGCCGTAGTTGGGTATGCGCATAGCGTAGAATCCACCTTCACGAAGTGTGTGTCGCAAATCGTCGTAGGTAGCCGAGGGTGTTGCAAGGAAGTTGCAACGTACGGCTATGCACGCCGCACGGTCGGGGTAGTGAAGGTCGTCGTTGGCAACACCAAACGAGTAGTGTCCTGCGCTCAAAGCCCAATCCCAATACTCATTCTCGGTGGAGCGTCCACTGTCGAGCTCCATAAGGTCATAACCTTCAAGAAGCGTCATCATACGCTTGGTAGATAGGAAGGTACGTAGTGGATGGTTTATCTGCACTATGTCGCTCTCCTCGCTGAGCAAGTCGAGTTGGAATTGTCGCTGTGAAGGGAGGATGGGCAGCAGATGGTCGAAGCGGTTTACGCTCTCTGCCCCGAATACCAACTTATGGAATTTCAGTAGGTTGTAGCCGTGCTCGTAGAGGTTTACCTGCAAGCGTTCGTCGTGCGGATGGCGTGTTAGCTCGTTATGGTTCGAGAAGGTTACTATGTCGTAGCCGAACCTATCGTATGCCTCCAACACACCATCGGGGTATAGCTCACACTCATTCAATATTCCCTCGACACGTGTGTGAGTATGGAAGTTGGCGCGTTTCCAACTCTGGGCTGAGTCAACGTTGCGGTATGGGTTGAATATGTCGTTGCCACTGAAAGGCTTAGGTTCGGTGAAGTTGTAGATGGGGCTTATACCTGTTGCCACAATCACCATCGCGACAACCAGGATTATGGTCGCCAGCACCTTGCCGCACATCTTTGCAGCTCGTCGCATATATCCTCCACGCTTCATATCATCGTTATAAATAACGAGTCGGACAAACTTGTTATTGTCCGACCCATTATAGTTACCTACTCTTGCTTTGTGTCTAAGCTTTGTGTCTAAGCTTTTGTCTCTTCCCACCAAATTAATACTCCTCCTCGTTAAAGAAGAAGTCATCCTTCGATGGGTAGTCGGGCCAGATATCCTCGATTGACTCGTAGATGTCGCCCTCGTCCTCAATCTCCTGCAAGTTCTCCAACACTTCGAGTGGAGCACCTGAGCGAATGGCGTAGTCAATAAGCTCCTCTCGTGTCGCTGGCCATGGTGCATCCTCCAACTTCGATGCAAGCTCTAATGTCCAATACATAGTAATATCTTTTTTATATTATTGTTGCAAAATTACGACACATAAACGGTGTCATTCTCAATTTTGGTGTGCAAATATATGAAATAATTTCTTACTTGCAACATCATATTAAAGAAATTCTTTGAGCATCAACCTTTTCGACCCGTCTAAGCTATGGTATCCAGAGCCTCTCCTCTACCCTGAATCGCTCTGTGAGTAACCTACAAAGCGTATATAGGTAGTCCGAGAGTCTGTTTAGATATTTTGTCGCCGAGCGGTCAATGGCACACACCTCATTTGCTTCGAGTGCGCGACGCTCAGCCCTACGACAAACCGTGCGGCAGACGTGGGCAAGCGAGCAGGCGCAGTGGCCCCCAGGTATTGTAAACTTGGTGATGGGTTGTAGCTCCGCTTGGTAGCGATCTATTGCCTCTTCCAACGCCTCGATATGTTTATCTTCGATTGGTGCAACCTTACCCTCGCCGCCACGACCTGTGGCAAGGAGTGCTGCAACGCTCATCAGACGACACTCGATGAGTTGTAACTCCTCTATAATATCCTCGGTGCGTTCATCCTCGCGTAGTTTATCCGTGAGTAGGGCAATAAACGCCGTAAGCTCATCGACAGTTCCATACGCCTCGACACGTGGGTCGAATTTCTTTACGCGCTCACCACCAATTAATGAGGTGGTGCCGTCGTCTCCTGTGCGGGTATATATCTTCATATTGTAAATGTTATGTTGTGTTGTTATAGACGGAACTTCTGTTTTGGAAGGTGGTTGTTAAAGACAAGCAGGTAACCACGATTATCTATGGTTGTGGAGTGGTGAGCCTCTATAATCTCGCTGGCAGCCCTCCACCTCTCAGCACACTCGTAGGGTGCCATTATGCAGAGCGTGGCACCACACTCCCTTGCATAGTCGTTGTAGCGGCTAAGCTCCTCTGGTTGTACTCTCGTTGTGGCGATGATAAATGGGTGCTGCTCCAAGCTATCTATGCTCCAACTTTGGTAGGCGCAGTGCTCCACAAGGTTTTGCAGCTGTATGGCACGGCGTCGTGGGGTGTCGATGGCTATGAGAGCGTCGTATAACGAGTGGTCGGTGGCGTATAGTTCGGAGCGCATAAAGACCTTACGCACAATGTTATAGACATAGGGCGAGTGGACCCCGTGTCCACGGAAGTGGCGAGCACGCGAAAGGTATTTGGTTATGTGCTTTAAGCCGTATAGCCTCTGTTTTAGTGTGCGTCCCGATCTCTTCATAGCATCTACTTTTTAAGTTGTCCTGCAAGGCGACCCGTTGAGAAGGCAATTTGCATATTATATCCTCCGGTATTGGCATCAAGGTCGAGAACCTCGCCTGCAAAATATAGCCCCTTGACCTTTGTCGATTCCATAGTATATTTGTTTACTTCGTCGCACACAACGCCACCTGCCGTAACCACAGCAAATTGGAATGGCGCATAGTCGCTGATAGGGAATACCATACCCTTAAAAATCTTGACTAAACGCAGTTTCTCGGCATCGGTGAGCTTGCTGACGTAGGTCTTGGAGTGGAAGTCCATCTCCTTGGCCAGAGGTACAACGAGTTGCTTAGGTACTAACTTGCGTAGTAGCTCGGAGAAGAACTCCGAGTATTGCATCTCCTCGATTTCACGATTTATGCGCGCGAGGAGTGTCTCCTCGTCGAGGGCAGGTTTTAGGTCAACGACAATCTTGACCCTCTTCTCGTCGATGATGGCATCTACCGCATCGCGGCTGATGCGCAGAGCTACGGCACCCTCAATGCCTCGCTCCGAGAAGCCCATCTCGCCGAACTCCTCCTGCACCAATTCGTTATCTATGTATAGCTTCACGCCCACGTTTTTCAGTAGTAATCCGTTGAGGTACTCCTTCTGTGGATGCGACGTAACGAGCGGTGTTAACGATGGGCGCACTGGCTCGATGGTGTGGCCAACGGATGCAGCGAACTCATAACCATCGCCCGTTGAGCCCGTTGAGGGGTAGCTTACGCCACCCGTGGCGATAATAACTTTCTCCGCCTCCTCTCTGCGCTCGAAGCCTCTGGCATTTCGATACCTAACGCCCGTAACCCTTCCGCCGAGCGTCTCGATAGCCGTAACCTCGGTCTTGTAAGCGATTTTTACGCCATTATCCTGACAGTAGTCAATCAACGCATTTGCGATGTCCCACGCCTTGCCACTCTTGGGGAATACACGCTCGCCACGCTCAATTTCGAGCTTGACGCCTATACGCTCGAAGAAGCGTATTGTTGCTCGGTTGTTGAACTCGGCGAATGCCACCGAGAAGAACTCCTGGTTGGTACGCACCTTCTCCATAAACTCCTCGGCGGGGCGTGCATTTGTGAGGTTGCATCGACCCTTTCCTGTGATACGAATCTTGCGTCCTGCCTTCTCCATCTTCTCCATTAGAAGAACACTCTTGCCGTTCATCGCAGCCGTGCCTGCTGCCATAAGACCTGCTGCACCAGCACCAATAACTATTACGTCGTACATATCTTGTTTTATGTTTATCTCTTGTTGGTCAACTCCTTTTTCGGAGTATAATCCTACAAATATACGTAAAAATGCCGAAACTTACAATCGCTTCGGCATAACTTTTCTATAAAAAAGTAAATATGACCTCTACTTGGCGAGAAGTTCCGATGTTTGGTTGTCGAATAGTACGTGGTCGCGCAGCTTTGTGCGGTGTCGGCGGCGGTAGTCTCTAATCCAGGTCTCGAAGTTGCCATTACGGTCCAGTTCTATAATGCGTACACCGCTATATAGTTTGTTATAGACAGTTTGGTCGCCTGAGAAGTGTCCGTAGCAGAGGGCTATGCCTCGGTAGGGTACGATGAAGTTGTTGTTGTGGTCGTGGCCTACGAATATGCCATTTACATCGCCACACTCTACCATAGCCTCGAACATTCCACTATTGTAGTTCGGAGCGCATATATCCTCCTTGTGTATGCCTATAACCCTCTTAGGCTGTGTCTCCACAGCGGTGCGATACTCTGGAAGGGGTATGTGGAAGAGTGCGTATGCAGGGGTGGGTATGCCGTTATTTAGCTCAGTGTAGGTGCGGCTACGCTCTTTATACCACTCTATCTGCTCCTCCAATATCCAGCCGTAGCCCTCGATATTGGGGTCTGTGGAGTAGTCCTGCGAGTCGAGACAATAGATAATAGCCTCCACCCTCTCGCCATCCTCCGACGCAACCTCCAAAGCCAAATCGTCGAGCCTGCCTGACTCTTTGGTGTTCAGCGAGTTAGGATAGGCACATATTATATCGGCAAGTTGCTCGGCAGTCAAATCCTCCTCCAAGTCGTGGTTGCCAAGAACCACAACAAACGGGGTGTTGCTCGCAGCCACAGGTGCCAGAATTGCTCGCCAGGCGTAGAGCGCGGGGCTTCCCGTAACCACGTCGCCTGTGAATACCACCAAGTCGGGTCTCTCCTCCTGGATAATCCAGCGCAGACGCTTTACGGTCTTTGCCATTTGGTCCTCACGGTCGATGCGCACGTGGGCATCGGTGAACTGCACGATTTTGAATTTGCCTTCAGCATTGAAGCGTAGCTGTGCCGATGCGTTGCACACAACGATGAGCATCAGCCAAAGGAGTATAACGATGCGTCGCATAGGCTACTCGGCAAACAGAATGCGCTCAGGGCCTTCGTAGTCGGGGAGAGGTTTTGGGGTGTAGTCGGCATAACCGATAGAGATTACGCTCCATACACGGTAGGCCTCAGGAATCTCAGGAAGTATGCTCTTTACGAAGTCTTCGCTACGCTGGCTCTCAGGGTCATCTTTAAGTGTAAGGTAGTCGCCGACGTGTACCCAGCACGATGCCAAGCCCTCATCAACGAGTGCGAGTTGTAGTACGATAGCCATAATCGAGGCATTTGTCTGCCACATAGGGCTTGCCTCCTCGTCGCCAAGGATAACGATGGCAGCACCCGCCTCCTCCAAGAGGCTTGAACCCCAATCACGAAGCTTGCCTAACTCGTGAACGCGGCGTAGGTCGGTTACGGCAAGTAGGCGTGTAGAGCGTGTATTCTTCGATGATGGCGCACGCAGTGCAAGCTCCATAGCTCTACAAAGTTTCTCTTTCTCAACGGGTTGTCCCGTATATCGACGTGTCGAACGTCTCTTCTTTACTACCTCTTTGAAATCCATAGTTTGCTCAATTTAAGTTAATTAGTTACGAATAATTGCAAAAATAGTGATTTTTTTGTATATTTGAACCTTAGAATATGAAATTTTCGAACTATGAAGGATAAGATTACCGTAGCCCTAATCTACGATTTCGATGGAACGCTCGCACCGGGTAATATGCAGGAGTACGACTTTATACCCGCCGTAGGCAAGAGTAATATGGAGTTTTGGCACGAGGCTAATACGCTTGCCGAGGAGCAGGATGCCGACCAGGTGTTGACCTATATGGCTCGTATGTTGCAGGCGGCGCAGTCAAAGGGGCTGTCGTTGCGTCGTGAGGCTTTCCGCGAGTCGGGGCGCAATGTGCGTTTCTATCGTGGTGTTGTTGAGTGGTTTGGACGTATCAACGAGTACGCATCGGAGCGAGGAATTAACGTTTTGCACTATGTCAATTCGTCGGGTTTGAAGGAGATTATCGAGGGTACGGCTATCGCCCACGAGTTTAAGAATATCTACGCCTGCTCGTTCCTATATAACGTCGATGGTATCGCATATTGGCCTGCTGTGGCTGTCAACTATACCAACAAGACGCAGTTTATCTTCAAGATTAACAAGGGCGTGGAGTCGGTCTTTGACACTAAGGATGTAAACCGCTTTATGGAGGAGAGTAAGCGTCCTGTGCCATTCTCACGTATGATATATTTTGGTGATGGTACGACTGATATCCCCTGTATGAAGCTCGTCAAGAATTTCGGTGGACACTCGATAGCTGTCTATAATCCTGAGGAGGAGGGGCAGCGTACGGTGCTAAACGACCTTATTCGTGATAACCGAGTGAACCACGTGTGTCCTGCCGACTATTCCGAAGGCTCGGAGATTGACCTTGTGGTCAAGACCATTATTGATAAGATTATTATGGACAAGCGTCTTGCCGAGTTGGAGGTGGCAAGGGGCTAATTGAGGATATTAGATATGAAGATTGTATTTGCAACAAATAATGCACATAAACTCGCCGAGGTACGCGCGGTGCTTGGCTCGGCCTTCGATATCGTAACACTCCGTGAGGTGGGCATAACTGAGGATATACCTGAGACGGGGGCTACGCTCGACGAGAATGCATCGCAGAAGGCGCACTATGTCTATGAGCGTACGGGCCTTGATTGCTTTGCCGACGATACGGGTTTGGAGGTCGAGGCGCTCGACGGAGCTCCTGGTGTACACTCGGCACGCTATGCTACCGATGGTCACGACTTTGCGGCAAACAACCGCAAGCTACTTTGTGAGTTGGAGGGTAAGGAGAATCGTAGGGCGCGCTTCCGTACGGTGATATCGCTTATTCGTGGTGGTGAGGAACTTCAAGTCGAGGGTATCGTGAGAGGTGAGATTGCTCAGCGTGAGGCTGGATGTGGCGGTTTTGGCTACGACCCACTATTTATCCCTGAGGGTTATGATATAACCTTTGCTGAGATGTCGGCAGATGAGAAGAATGCCATATCGCACCGTGGACGTGCTGTCGCGGAGTTGGTCAAGGTGCTGAAATAGCGTTGTCTGAGAGCTACTTATACTGCAATCACTTATATACTTAATGGGGGATGACTTAGTTTTTTAGTCATCCCCCATTTTTTTACTCCTTAATAAGCTCAATGAGCCGTTCGACATCCTCTTCGGGTGTTGCCCAGCTCGTAACAAATCTTACCACACTATGAGTCTTGCCACGTGCGCCCCAATAGTCGAATGAGGCTTCGCGGCGTAGCCTGTCGATTAGGGTGTTTGGCAGACGGAAGAACTGCTGGTTTGTTGGAGAGTCAACCACAGCGGGATATCCTACTTCGGCAAAGGCCTGCTTTATGCGTAGAGCGAGTGTTACTGCGTGGCGGCCGATACGCTCATAAAGTCCGTCGCGGAAGAGTGTAGCAAACTGCACGCCGAGGAGTCGTCCCTTGGCAAGGAGTGCTCCGTGCTGCTTGACCAATGGAAATAGGTTTTTAAGCAGGTGTGGGTTGTTGACCACCACAGCCTCACCAAAGAGTGCTCCCACCTTCGTGCCACCAATGTAGAACACGTCGGCGAGGCGCGCTAAGTCGCTTAGCGTGAAGTCTGCACCCTCGGCTGCGAGGGCATAGCCTAAGCGAGCACCGTCGACATAGAGTGGTATATGGTGGCTATGGCAGCAGTCGCTGAGTGCCTTTAACTCGGCGAGTGAGTATATCGTGCCGTACTCTGTTGGCTGCGATATGTAGAGCATACCCGGTGCAACCATATGTTGGTATGTCTCGTCGGCATAGAACTCTGTGATGAAACGTTCGACATCCTCCACACGCACCTTGCCCTCGTGCTCGGGGAGTGTTAGTACCTTGTGCCCCGAAGCCTCGATAGCTCCCGACTCGTGTACAGCAATATGTCCACTCTCGGCGGCAAGCACACCCTCGTGGCGGGCAAGGATGCCATCAATAATGGTGGCGTTTGTCTGTGTGCCTCCCACGAGGAACTTAACAACGGCACTATCGTTACCCACAGCACGGCGTATAAGTTGCACAGCGTCGGCGGTGTATGGGTCGTTACCGTAGCCTGCGGTGTGTTCGAGGTTGGTGCGTACCAACTCGTTGAGAAGCTGGGGGTGAGCACCTGCCATATAGTCCGAATCGAAGTGTATCATCCTCTACGTGCTATTGCCTATCGTTACTTTACTATGTGTTTGAAGAAATCCTCTGCGGGGTCGCACATATCTCGTGTGAGGGTAAATACCTCGCCGTAGTGTATCTTGCTGAGATTTCCTTCGTCATCCTCTGCCATACCTGCTAAGAATACGGGTACGTCATACCACAGACCCATAAGCTCGGTTGTAGGTGTTGGGTCGTACATCAGAAGGTCTTCGAGGAAGGCATCCTCGCCATACGCCTCCAACATCCAATCCTCGTACCACCACCAATATACCCTGTCGGTGGCTGGTGTGGTGTGTACCGTGGCGATGAATACACACTCGAAGTCGGCAAATGGCTCGGCAAACGAGCTGTCGAGGGCTACAATTTCGTCAACATCGTAAACATAGAGTACCTCGAAACCGTCGATTTTGCTCTTGCCCTCTACGCTCTCAGGCGTTGTAAAACGTTCGATGTAGAGATGAGTAGTAGGTATTCCTTTGTCGCAACCAAAGGCTACAACTGCATACTCTTTGTTAGGTATGAGCGGAAGTAGCTCCTCGGTGTAGTCGCCATTGATAATTGCTGGTTGGTAGTACGCGACAACCATCTCCATTGCCTCCTGCTCGTCGTCGAGTCGCGGTAGCTGGTCCTCAGAGACGAAAATGCAGGCATAAGGCTCGTTGTTCGAGGCATCAATATTTAGCGTTGCCTTGTAGGGCGTAATATTGCTAATCTCGATATCCAATTCCAAATCGCTATACTGTGTATCTCCCGTTTGGAAGTAGCCGAGAGAGGGTACAGAACATAGTAGTGGCGTCTGTTCCTTGCTTACAGCAAAGCTTACCACCATATATCTTGTGTTTGCTGCATAACGCTCCGTGAACGCCTTGTCGCCCATCGCACAGAACTCCGAGACGGGTATTCCCTGTTCGTTGATAAGTCTGTTGAACGTTGTAAATGTGGTGTTGCGGAAGTATCTGATGAAATCGTTGTTTATAGTCTTACCCTCCGTAAGATAGATGGCATCGTTCTCCGAAATAACATAGTGGTAGTAGTAACCCTTGTAGCCGTTGGTGTCGATGTTGATGGTTGCCATATTCCCCTCCACCGTGCTCTCTATGCTGAATTGGGCATCCACCATCTCTGGGGCAGTGGTACGTATCACCTCATAGCAGATGTCGGTTGTCGCCTGATATGTCTCGCCATCGAACTCTATGCCGTAACAATATACGACATACTCGGTATCGGGGTATAGATTGGTTGCGCTATATCCACTCTTTGTGCCTTTGTTTAGCCATTCCACAGCCACCAACAGGTCGTGTATCGGCATCTGGTATCTCTCGGCAAGTGATGTGAAGTATGCTAAATCGTCAGCGAGTAGCTTCTCGCGAGTGTCGATGCCGTTACGTGTGAAATAGTCTTTGTCTGACATTAATATAATATATTCACACTCAGCATCTTCGGGTACGACATCTACACTCAGCGAGGTGTGCATAGGTGTGATGCGTTCAAAGTTAAATGCCTGAGTCTCGTCGGCTGGTGGGGTAGGGTTGTCGGGCTCGGTATGGCATCCCACTGCGAGCATCGCGCCCAAAATCGTTACGATAGTAAGTAAATAATTTGCACTCTTGAATCTCATTCTGTCTATTTTTTAAGGTTCTTCCTACAAGGTTGTTGCCCACAGCATAGTTTGCTGTCAGAGCTATTTCATCT
>X3_Alpine_Chamois__coassemble_46_pt1 | contig 11959 bp, 9 predicted proteins | sample X3_Alpine_Chamois__metabat2_high_PE_002 | metagenome-assembled genome bin X3_Alpine_Chamois | reverse complement strand
CTGCACGACTACTCACGATTCAGCGTGCTTACCATCGACCGCTTCTTCCAGCGCATCCTACGCGCCTTCATCAAGGAGCTTGGCATCGACCTAAACTACAACATCGAGCTCGACACCGCCACCCTTCTGCAACGCAGTGCCGACAGCCTCGTGGAGAGCATCGTAGAGAATAAGGAGCTACGCCGTTGGCTCTTGGAGTATGCCGAGGAGAGGCTCAACGATGGCGACCGCTGGGATATGCGTGGCGACCTACAATCGCTCGGCAGCGAGATTTTCAAGGATGGTGGCGTGGAGCGTATGAACAACTCGCTATCGAAAAGCGACCTCAGAGAGTTGGTCTATCGTGTTGTTGGCGAGGGTGAGCAGATGAAGCAACACATAGCCTCCGTAGCTCGCCGTGCGCTCGACATTCTCGACCGTGAGGGGCTGACGCCCGACAAGTTTCGGGGTACGTCGCGCAGCTTTGTCTTTCGCTTCGCGCACTACGCCGAGGGTGGTTTGAGCGAGCCTACTGCCACAATGCTCAAAGCAGCCGACGACATCGAGGAGTGGTACACCAAGGGGGCCTCGGCACACATCGTCGCAACAGCCCACGAACTACAACCCATACTCCGTGAGCTATGCAACGCCTACAATGGTGCTATGAAGCAGATAAACACCGCAAAAATATTGCGAGAGAACTATCGTAGCTACGCCCTGCTTGGCGACCTGTACTCGAAGATACAGACCATTTGCGACGAGGAGAACATAATGGTGCTCGGCGAGACGAAGAACATACTCTCGACCTTCGTCAACGACAGCAACGCCCCCTTCATCTACGAAAAGGTGGGCAACCGCTACGAATACTATATGATTGACGAGTTCCAGGACACCTCCGTCAAAGAGTGGACCAACCTTCGTCCACTGCTTCTCAACGCTATGGCATCGAACCCTGAGACGTCGGTATTTATCGTTGGCGACGTCAAACAATCTATATATAGGTGGCGTGGTGGCGACTGGCGACTCCTGCAACACAACGTACAAGCCGACCTCGGAGCCGATGATTGCGAGGTGGAGAGTCTCAAACGCAACTTCCGAAGCCTTCCGAATGTCGTGGAGTTCAACAACCGATTTATCGAGAGTGTTGTAGCCATCGACAACCAATATCTCAACCGCCGTATCGACGAGGCACTGAGCGAGAAGAAGGTGGGCGTCAAGCTCCACCAGACGCTTCACAACAAGCTCTCGACAGCCTACACCAACCACCATCAGGAGGCAGCCATAAACAGCCCAGAGGGTGATGGCTATGTCGAGGTGTGCGCCTACGACAGTGGACTTACCACCTCGCCCTTCATCGACGCAATCGAGAGTGCCATCAGCCGTGGCTACCGCTACCGCGACATTCTCATCTTGGTGCGTGGAGCAAACGATGCTCGCAAGGTTGCAGACGAGCTATTCGACTACAAGGAGCGTTGCTTCACCTCGCAGGGCAAGCAGGGTTTCAACCTTCTGACGCCCGACGCCCTGACCATCGAGAATTGCGACATCGTGGAGTTCATCATCGCCGTGTTGCGCCTCGCCATTAACCCTAAGAACGACATCGAGCGTGGCATATTCAACCGTTTTCTCGGCAACAACCTCGACCACGACTTCACTGCCGAGGAGCTAAACACACTCCACCGCATAGCCCACCTCTCGCCTATGGAGGCATTCGAACTCATCGTCGAGGAGTACCGTCTGAACGAGCATCGTGAGCATATCGCCTATCTGCAAGCTATGCACGAGCAGATTATCGCCTTCTCCACCTCGCGCATCGCCGACATCCAACACTACCTAAGTTGGTGGGATGAGCGCGGCAAAGAGGAGAGCCTACGTGTGGAGCTGACCGACGACACCATCGAGATTACCACCATCCACAAGGCTAAGGGTCTCGAAGCTCCCGTAGTCATCATACCCTACTGCCGTTGGGACCTCACACCACGAGCAGCACTGCAATCAATCGTATGGGCTAAGGCCAACCACGAAAGCTCAGCAACAGCCTCTCTCGGCGAGTTCCCCGTAGCCTACAACAAGCAGATGGAGCAGTCGGCATTCACTCACGAATATTACAACGAGCTGGTTATGAGCCACGTAGATGGCATCAACCTACTCTATGTTGCCATAACCAGAGCATCCAAGGAGTTGTATATGTACGTGCCATCGAACCTAAACCGCAAGAGTTCGTCGAGCAGCAACATCGACAACACCGCAACGCTCATCATCCCCGCCTTAACGCCATTCGGCACTGCACCAGAGGTCGAAAGTGGCGAGGATGGCGAGATACTTCTGAATACCTATCGTTTTGGTGAGCCTGTCGCCAAGCCTAAGCTCAAACACAAGAGCGAAGAGACTAACGACACGCTGCTCAGCCACTACACGAGTCGTCGTTGTAGCCTCGCCGTGCGCAATCCGCACAAACGTTTCAGCGAAGAGGGATTACCCGCAGGCAGCGACTCGCGCCTCAATGGCATACGCCTACACCGCATCTTCGAGGGTGCAACAAACCGCAACGACCTATACGCCTCAATCGAGCGTATGGAGCGTGATTGCCTACTCGATGTAAACGAGCTACTCACCCTTCGTCGAAGCATCGACCAAGCACTCGACAACCCTACCGTTAGCGAGTGGTTCGATGGCGAGTGGGACGAGATAAAGAGCGAGGCAGAGATTATCAGCCAGAACAACACACGCCGCCCCGACAGGGTTATGATAAAGGGTCGCAGAGCTGTGGTCGTGGACTACAAATTTGGCGAACAGAGCGATGCACGCTATGCCCGACAGGTGAAGGCATACATCGACCTACTCCGCCGTATGGAGCTGTACGACACCATCGAGGGATATGTATGGTACATAACACGTGGCGAGGTTATCGCCATCGAGAGTTGACATTTTCAAGGATATGGAGCCTAAACATCGCAGTTATTGCAAATAAGAGCCATTCGAGTGATGCATCCTCAGTTCTTTTTGCTATCTTTGTGGGATGAAACAGAAAATATGGAAGATTATACCTCAGCGTTTCCGTCGCCGTGCCATAGTGGTCGCTGCGACAATCTTCCTGCGTGCGTTGCTAAACTTTGTGGGTGTGGCAATGCTACTACCCATACTTCTGCTCATTATAGACAACGGCAACATCGAGTCGAACAGCTATCTTAGCAGCGCATACAACACCTTAGGTTTCACCGATTACACCTCGTTTACCACAGCCCTATTGTTGGCTATCGTCGGCATCATCGTGGTCAAGAACCTATCTATCCTGCTACTTTATCGCTTCGAGCGAGATTTCATCTACTCGCTATACAAAAATCTCTCGGAGCGACTCTATGTCGGATACCACCAGCGAGGCCTCGGCTATGTCAAGCGCAACAACTCGGCGATACTCTCACGCAACGTCAACGTCGTGAGCCTGCAATTTGTGGCGGGCATACTCAAACCCATAGCCACAATACTCAGCGAACTACTACTGCTGTTGCTCATATTCGGCGCACTGCTTTGGTACGCCCCCACAGCCGCACTTCTTGCCATCGTAGTATTTCTGCCCATCGTCGCACTCTTCTACTTCGGCATACGCCGCCGTCTGAACACAATAGGCGAGCAGGAGAACGAGGCACAGCGCATCAAAAGCCGCATTGTTGCCGAGACATTCAGAGGTTATGCCGATATTGAGATAAGTGGAGCTTTCCCTCAGATGTTCAAGCAGTTTGAGGAGGCAATGACTGAGGTCGTAAAGTATCGCAAGCAGAACTCGACGATAGGCATCCTTCCGCAGATGGTAACCGAGATTGGGCTTATCGTGGGTATGGTTACGCTCATTATGCTGAGCCTCAGTGGCACCTTCGAGAACATAGCTCTTATGTTCGGCATATTTGCCGTGGCAGCCATACGCCTTATCCCATCGGTGCGCAGCATAATGTCGGCGTGGAGCAGCATACGCTACAACAGCTATGCCCTCGACACACTTGCCGACATCGACCCCTCGCACGAGGAGCCTACGTTCAGCACCTCGACAGAGCGTTTTAACCTCACCAACAGCATCGAACTTCACGACCTGTGTTTCACGTTCGACGATGCAGAGCATCCCACCATCAACCACCTCAACCTAACGATACACAAGGGAGAGTGTCTCGGTATTCGTGGCACGTCGGGCGTAGGAAAGACCACACTCTTCAACCTTATACTCGGACTCTATCGCCCATCATCTGGGCGCATCACGATTGATGGCGAGGAGCTAACCGACAATAACATACGCAAATGGCAGAACAGCGTGGGCTACGTCTCGCAGAGTGTCTTTATCGCCGATATGACCCTTGCCGAGAACATAACCCTCGGCAACAACGAGAATATAGACCTCAGCCGTCTGAACCAAGCCGTGGAGATGGCAGACCTCACCGAGTTCGTTGCGACACTCCCAGAGGGCATCAACACCCCAATCGGCGAGCTCGGCGCACGTCTATCGGGTGGTCAACGACAGCGCATAGGCATAGCACGTGCCCTCTACAAAGGGGCTGATATACTATTTTTCGACGAGGCAACATCGTCGCTCGACAACCACACCGAAGAGAATATTAACAACGCAATACGCCGACTATCGAACACCAACAGCTCGCTTACAATTGTGGTTATTGCCCACCGCGAGAGTTCGTTGGAGTACTGCAACCGTAGAATAACCCTCGAATGATGACAACGACTTTCGACTACATAATCGCCGACATCCGTCTGCGTAGCAACACCGACCTCGTGGCTCTTGGACTCAGAGGTTTCAAGCCATTCTACGACGCCGAGAATGGCGACACTGAGGCAGAGTGTTCACTCGCCATTGACACGGAGTTCAACCTCTCGGCAATCACCATCGAGCATAGCATCTCGACAACACATCTTGCAGAGGCAGATGCCGACGGCGAGTTGTTCAAGACCACAACGGGATATCTCTACACGGTGGAACGTGAAGGTGGCGACGCTCTATTCCACATCGACACCGAGAATCTCACGATACGCACCAATCTGCGTGCCGAGAGCATCTACGATTTATCGTTGCTCCGCTTCGGATTATGGATGATGTTTGGCGTGGTGCTTGCACGATACAATGCCATTGCCATACACTCGTCGGTGATTGAGGCAGACAACCGCGCCATACTCTTCCTCGGCGAGTCGGGAACAGGAAAGAGCACCCACACACGATTGTGGAGGGAGAATATCGAGGGGGCAACGCTTCTCAATGACGACTCACCCATCGTACGCTTCAAAGATGGCGAAGCAGTGGTCTATGGTTCACCGTGGAGTGGCAAGACGCCCTGCTACAAGAACCGTAAGGTGGCAATAGCGGGATTCTGTCGTCTAAGCCAGGCACCACACAACCAACTACGCCGTCTATCGACCATCGCTGCCATTGGTGCAGTGCTCCCATCGTGCCCACCACAATTTGCCCACGATGGAGCGTTGCAGGACTCCATTTGTTCGACCCTCGGCGAGCTACTACGCCGCGTGCCAGCTTACCACTTGGAGTGCCTGCCAAACAGCGAGGCGGCACAACTATCATACTCAACAATCATAGGCGATGCAGCGAGTATTAGATAACATCGAGGAGTTGATACCCATTGGCGAGAGTTTCGAGCTATATGTTACGGGGTACAGTATGCTACCGTTGCTCGGCTATGGTCGCGACCACATCATCGTGCGACGTACCGACAACGAGGAGCCTATCTTGGGGCGCATAGCAATGTTCCGCGCCCCCGACCGACATATAATAGTACACCGCGTTGTGCGTATCAACGACGATGTTGTTATCCTGCAAGGTGATGGCAACCCCTACGCTCAGGAGAGATGTAAGCGTAGCGAGATAGTGGGCGTTGTAGATGCCGTTGTGCGCCAAAACAAGAGGGTCGTCAGTTGCACCACACCCCAATGGCGACGCCGCGAGCGAATATGGCTATGCCAGCCCGCCATTGTGCGCCGATATGCCCTCGCTATAATACGTCGTTGGCGAGAGTGGACAAAACCAAAAAAGAGTACAAAATAGAGGTTATGGATATTAGAATAGGACACGGATATGATGTTCACGCCTTGGCAGATGGCCTGCGCCTTGTGCTGTGTGGCGTGGAGATAGAGCATAGTAAAGGTTGTGTGGCACACTCCGATGGTGATGTTGCCATACACGCCATCTGCGATGCGTTGCTCGGAGCGTTAGCCCTCGGCGACATAGGCAAGCTATTTCCCGATAGCGATGCTAAGTATAAGGGCATCGACTCAACAATACTACTTAAAGAGGTGGTTCAGATAGTGCGTAGCAAGGGATTTGAAATTAGCAATTTAGACTGCACGATAGCTATGCAACGTCCCAAGCTTCGTCCACATATCGACACTATGCGAGAGCGTCTGTCCGAAGTTATAGGCATTGGTGTTGAGCGCATATCAATCAAGGCGACAACAACCGAGCATCTTGGCTTCGAGGGTCGCGAGGAGGGCGTATCGGCAACTGCGGTAACACTGCTCATCGGTGCATAACATAATTTTTCGCAAAGGTTTTGCAGAATAAAATAAAAGTAGTACATTTGCATCGTCCTTTCGGGGACTGCGTTGCTCGGATGGTGGAATAGGTAGACACGCCGGACTTAAAATCCTGTGGGCAGTAATGCCCGTACCGGTTCGACCCCGGTTCCGAGTACAGAAACGGATATGCTTTTGCGTATCCGTTTTTTGTTATAGGCTATATGCGAGAGCTGACCTCTTAGGTCTTTAAGCGCATTGCTGTATGGCATTATACGAGCAAGCTCGATAAGCCACACCGCAACACACTTAGGCTACGCCTTGGCTCTCGCCTATAACTACTCGCAACTGCGGTGCTCACTTAGATGACGGTTGCCGAAGTTGTGGACATCAAGTATCCACAACAGTTCGGCTACGATTATGCAATCGTTCGACCCCGGTTCCGAGTACAGAAAAAGAGAAGCCCTTTTAGCTTCTCTTTTTTCGTACTCTTCACCGTGGTCAGACGCTTCGGTAGCGACTCGGCAGACTTATCTTCGCAGTGCTGTGTTGCTGTGCAACATATCGACATTGCCTGATGTCATCATAAAAACAAGTTTTTCTTGACATCCGTCAATATCAACAATCTTCGATTGACAGCACTTGCTCGGTCTGCTCTCGTCTGCGGCGAACGTTCGACCCCTTAATGCGTTTTAGGTAGTATCGGAAAAAATATCTTCGTAGTGCTGTGTTGCTGTGCAACTTATCGACATTGCCTGATGTCAGCATAAAAACAAGTTTTTCTTGACATCTGTCAATATCAACAATCTACGATTGACAGCACTTGCTCGGTCTGCTCTCGTCTGCGGCGAACGTTCGACCCCTTAATACGTTTCAGGTAGTCTCGAAAAAAATATCTTCGCAGTGCCGTGTTGCTGTGCAACATATCGACATTGCTTGATGGTTTGCTATCGGCACGAGTCTATATACTCGATTATCGGGCGGAGGTCATTAGGGGAGAACCAAGCAATAGCACTATCACGGCGGAACCAGGTAAGTTGTCGCTTAGCATAGCGTCGTGAATTGCGCTTGATAAGCTCGATAGCCTCTTCGAGAGTGCAGACACCATCGAAATAGTCGAATAGTTCGCGATAACCTACCGTCTGCAAGGCGTTGAGGTCTCGCTTAGGTAGCAAAGCCCTAACCTCATCGACAAGGCCCTCGGTCACCATCATATCCACACGCCTATCTATGCGCTCATATAGCACATCACGTGGCATATCCGTGCCAACCTTTATAATATTAAACGAACGCTCAGCCTCAACCCCAAGCCTCTGTTCGGAATAGGGACGTCCCGTAGTAAGGCACACCTCCAAGGCGCGCATCACACGAGCAGGATTTTGGATATCCACCTGCTCGGCATAGCTTGGGTCGAGCTTGCGAAGCTCATCAACGAGCGACGACAAGCCCTCGTTGGCAAGGCGTTGTTTAAGCTCCGCACGCAATCGCTCATCAGCCTCTGGGAGTCTATCCATACCGCTACACAGGGCCTGCACGTAGAGTCCCGAACCGCCAACAGCAACCACATAATCGTGTTCCTTGAAGAGCTTATCCAACAGCTCCAAGGCATCGACCTCGTAGCGGCCACAATTATACTCCTCCTCAGGTTCTCGGCAAGCGATGAAATAGTGGGTGGCAGCCGACAGCTCCTCCTTAGTAGGCTGTGCCGTACCAATCGCCATACCACGATAGACTTGGCGCGAGTCGGTGGAGATGATTGGCGCAGAGTAGTGGCGGGCAAGTTCCACCGCAAGTGCAGTCTTGCCCGAACCCGTAGGGCCAACAACAACTATGAGTGTACCACGCTTAGAACTCATCGTCGTAGCTATCGTCGCCATCAAACTCGTTGTAGTCGCTCATCATCTCCTCGAAGATAGAACCAGAGTCCTCCGTAGCATCGGGGTCGTACTGGTCGGGGGCAGGGGCGTGCTCGAATGCCACACGAGGATAGCTTAAATCTTCGGCTGGTCGCTGCATATCTATGAGTTCGAGATAGTATGCACGATTGTTCAGCATATCGAAGGTATAGATAAGGCGGTCGTGGAAGTCGTTCGTAACCTCCATAAGGCGCACATTATCCATACAGCGTGGCACGCCTGGCATATCATCGCCCATATCAATCTGGCTAAACTCCTCCAACGGACGCCATTCGGCATCGGATTTGAATATCGACACCATACACTCATCGTAACGCAGGGCACGACATATAAAATTATGAAACTCCGTGAGCGTCATATCGGGATACACCTCGAAATCGCGAACGAAATTATCGCTCTCGTCGCTGAGCATTCGGTATTTGAAAATAATGTTCATAACGGCATACGTTTTTCATTATGATACAAATGTAATACATAATTTGCGAAATAGCCACAAAACGCAACAAAATATTAATTTTATTACATCGTGTCATTGTATTATTAAAAATAATTGTATATTTGCAGTGTAAAACCGAAAATCCCTTGCCCCTTTCTATGGGTAAAGGATGAAATCAACAGAAATATTATGCAAGACTTGACAGCACTGGAAGGCAAGACGATTCTTGAACTCCGTGAAATTGCAAAGGTTTTGGGAATAACCCCATCGAATATGAAAAAGCAGGAGCTACTCGAAAAGATTGTTTCAGCAGCTACCGCTACAAATCAACAAGATAGCAGTTCTGACGAGGTGAGCAATGCACCGAAGAAGCGTGGTCGTCGTCCTCGTATGAGTAGCATAAAGGTCGAGGGTAACTCTACCCCACGTCCCACAGACAATACCACAACAAACGATGTAGCATCAGTGCCAACCTCCGCAGAGGAGGTTGTAGCCCCCGCAGAGGAGGTTATCACAGAGCCAGTAGCAGAGCCTACACCAGAGACAGAGCCAGCACCTATCGTTGAGCAGAAGCAAAGCGAAGATGCACAACACGCACCTAAGCGTCGTGGTCGCAAGCCCCGCTGGATGTTGGAGCAGGAGGCAGCAGCCACACAACACAGCGAAGATAGCACTTCGGAGAGTGAGGTTGTTGCAGAGCAGGATAGCGAGGCGAAGATTCCAGAGGTATTTGATGTTAGCCTAAGCGAAGCGTTACGAGATAGCGAGAGTGCCGACAGCGAAGAGGATATCACGACGAACGAAGAGTATAAAGACTCGAAGAACGAGGATGTTACCAAGGATGATTTCACAGCAATCATCGAGGGTGAGGGCGTTTTGGAGATTATGTCAGATGGCTTTGGTTTCCTACGCTCGGCAGACTACAACTATCTCAACTCGCCCGACGATGTATATGTATCGCCATCACAAATCAAGCTCTTCGGGCTCAAAGCTGGCGATACCGTAAGTGGCAAGATACGCCCACCTAAGGAGGGTGAGAAATACTTCCCACTGACACACGTTGACCTTATCAACGGTCTGAAACCAGATATCATCCGCGACCGTCAGCAATTCGAGTATCTCACACCGCTATTCCCCTGTGAGAAGTTCAACCTTACGGGCAACGGACACAACTCAATGTCGAACCGCATTATCGACCTCTTCGCCCCTATTGGCAAGGGACAACGCGCACTGATTGTGGCACAGCCAAAGACGGGTAAGACAATGCTGTTGCAATCTATTGCCAATGCCATTGCCGACAACCACCCAGAGGTATATATGATTGTTCTACTCATTGACGAGCGTCCTGAGGAGGTTACCGAGATGGCACGCCACGTGAAGGCAGAGGTCGTAGCATCGACCTTCGACGAGCAGGCATCTCGCCACGTAAAGGTTGCTGAGATGGTCTTGGAGAAGGCAAAGCGTATGGTCGAGTGTGGCCACGACGTGGTAATCTTCCTCGACTCAATCACTCGTCTGGCTCGTGCCTATAACTCTGTACAGCCAGCATCGGGTAAGGTGTTGTCGGGTGGTGTTGATGCCAACGCACTGCACAAGCCTAAGAGATTTTTGGGCGCAGCGCGTAACACCGAGGAGCGCGGCTCACTGACAATCATTGCAACAGCCCTCATCGACACAGGTTCTAAGATGGATGAGGTCATCTTCGAGGAGTTCAAGGGTACGGGTAATATGGAGCTTCAACTCGACCGTAAGCTGTCGAACAAGCGTGTATTCCCCGCTGTCGATGTCATCGCATCGGGCACACGCCGCGAAGACCTTCTTCTGTCACAGGGCGTTATGCAGCGCACGTGGATACTGCGCAAGCACCTTGCCGATATGACAACTGTCGAGGCTATGGAATTTTTGCAAAAGCAGATGAACATAACCAAGAGCAACGAGGAGTTTTTGGCAACAATGAACCAATAAAACAAAAGCAACAATGAGAAACCTACTACTTATCATAATTGCCTCTGCACTGAGCTTCAACGCCCTTGCCTGGGGTCCTAAGGGGCACGATACCGTAGCCTACATCGCCGAGCAGAACCTCTCGAAGCGCACATTGAAACGTATTCAGCAGGTACTTGGCAACCACTCGTTGGTATATGTAGCAAACTGGCTCGATAATGCCAGCCACACCGAAGAGTATGCCTACACCAAGACCTGGCACTACGTAAATGTTGACCCTTCGGAGGGTAGCTACGCGAACTCCGTGAAGGAGCCAAAGGGCGACGCCATCACAGCCATCAACTCTATTGTCGAGAGGCTCAAAAGCGGTGAGCTAACTGCCGAGCAGGAGCGTGCAGAACTTATGATGCTCATCCACATTGTTGGAGATATACACTGCCCTATGCACGCGGGATGGAAGAGCGACCGTGGTGGCAATGGCACACAAGTTAAATACTTTGGCAAGCAGCGTAAGTTACACTCTGTATGGGATAGCGAGATTGTTGAGTCGGCGCACCGCTGGGGTTACTCCGAGTGGGCAGAGCAGGTGGACCGCGTAAGCCGCAAGGAGGCAAAGGCCTTGACACAGGGTACACCTAACGACTGGATTGAGGAGACAGTAGCCTTGGCTCGCGATATCTACGCAACATCGACAACAGGAGAGAATCTATCGTACGACTACGTAGCACACTACGCCCCCATCATCGAGAGCCAGTTCCTAAAAGGTGGTCTTCGCCTTGCAAAATTATTGGAGGATATCTACTAAACCTTAAAATAGCAGTAAGTAACACATTAACAGGGCTGTTTGGCACATACACCAACAGCCCGTTGTGTTACAAGGCATACCCGACGGATGAATTTTTGAATAAATTATCACCAAAAATTTTGGAGAATTGAAAAAAGTGCGTATATTTGCACACCGATTTGGAAACAAGTCGATATGGTGGATGTAGCTCAGCTGGTTAGAGTAGAGGATTGTGGTTCCTAAGGTCGTGGGTTCGAATCCCATCTTCCACCCAAACAAACGAAGCAAGAAGATGTCGAAAGACATCTTTTTGTTTTTTATACCTATGACACAAGCTCTGCTTGTAGGCATAAGGTGTGAAAAACAAAAGGTGCTGCGAAG
>X3_Alpine_Chamois__coassemble_45_pt1 | contig 11982 bp, 13 predicted proteins | sample X3_Alpine_Chamois__metabat2_high_PE_002 | metagenome-assembled genome bin X3_Alpine_Chamois | reverse complement strand
GTCTTGGCTCCATCTTCATTGATACGGGTGCTATGTATCGTGCTGTTACGCTCTACGCCTTGGAGAATGGTGCCATCGAGTCGGGCATCGTGGATGACGAGCGAATAGAGGCTATGCTCGACCAGATAAACATCGACTTCCGCTTCAATGCCCAGCGTGGTGCCAGCGACATATATGTCAATGGAGAGCTTGTGGAGGGTAAGATTCGCACCATCGAGGTGAGCAACTTGGTGAGTGCCGTAAGCTCGATAGCTGCCGTACGCCAGAAACTTGTAGCTATGCAGCAGGCTATGGGAGAGCGTCGTGGCGTGGTGATGGATGGCAGAGATATCGGCACGGTGGTCTTCCCCGATGCCGAGCTTAAAATGTATATGACGGCAGATGCTATGGTGCGTGCCGAGCGTCGCTACAAGGAGCTAACGGCAAAGGGCGACAAGGTTACGCTGGAAGAGATTTACGAGAATGTCGTATCGCGCGACAAGGCTGATACCACACGTGCCATATCGCCACTACGCAAGGCTGACGACGCCCTCGTCTTGGACAACTCGACGATGAGCGTAGAGGAGCAGATGGAGTGGTTTATGGAGCGTTATGAGGCCATTGTTGGTTAAGGAGTAGAGCGTTGAACGATGGAGATTATTATAGACGATAATTCGGGATTCTGCTTCGGTGTGGTACGCGCGATAGGTGAGGCTGAGAGCGCACTGAGCCAGCGTGGCGAGGTATATTCGTTGGGCGACATAGTACACAACCGTGTCGAGGTACAACGCTTGGAACAGCTCGGACTGCACACCATCTCGCACGACGATATGGCGAAGCTCGGCGGTCGCACACTGCTTATCCGTGCGCACGGCGAACCCCCAACAACCTACCATAGGGCAAAGGCTCTCGGCATCGAGCTTATTGATGCTACGTGTCCCGTGGTAGCACGCCTGCAAGGGCGTGTGCGCGATGCCTACGAGCGTATGAAGCAGGTGGGCGGCAGCGTAGTGCTACTCGGCAAGCGAGGCCACGCCGAGGTGGTGGGCCTCACGGGTCAGGTTGGCGACGATGTGGTGGTTGTAGAGCGCGAGGAGGACCTCGACGCCATAGATTTCAGCCATCCCATATACTTCCTGTCGCAGACGACGCAGAGCATCGAGCTCTTCAACCGTTTGGGCGAGGAGATTATACGCAGGGCGGGTGGCAGTGAGCAGGTTACGCTCGACGACACCATCTGTCGCCGTGTGGCAGGCAGAGAGCAACTCCTCGGCGACTTCTCACGAAGTGTCGATGTGGTGATATTCGTCTCGGGCAAGAAGTCGTCGAATGGCCGTGTGCTTTACGAGGTGTGCCGCAAGGCAAATCCACGCTCTTACAACATCGAGGAGGAGAGCGAGATAGATGTGGAGTGGCTTCGTGGCGTGGAGCGTGTAGGCATCTGCGGTGCTACATCTACCCCTCGCTGGCTGATGGAACAGGTGGCACACGCTTTGAGCGAGTTAAAAATTGAGTAAGACGATAAAACCAAAAACCACAATAGGATTATGAGATACGTTATTCGTTCCGTAAAATATTTACTACTTCTTGGCGTTCTACTTGTAGCTATGTCGTGGTTATCGACGTTGGGCTACCCTGCCGAGGCAGAGATTGAGTTTCTACCCTACCTCGTTGCGCAGTACACCTCGGAGCGCGGTGTGTGGATGCTCGTGGGCGTTGTGGCACTGGCTGCACTCTACCCACTCTTTGGCTTCGTGAAGATGGAGGTCGAGGGTTGCAGTATGGAGCGCGATGGCATACGCATCGACAATGCTATGCAGCGATACGGCTTCACGCTCGTCGATGATGGCGCAGATAGGAGGGTCTATCGTGCCGAGGGTATGCTTCACCGCCTAACGCTGATGTACGAGGATAGAGTGGAGCTTCGAGCTACGGAGCGAGGTGTCGAGCTATCGGGATTACGTCGCCCCACGGTGCGCATCGCCTATCTGTTGCGTAGCTATATGGAGAATAGCCGCTTCGAGCGATAGCCAAATAAATTTAGAGTGATAAGAGCAATGTTAAGCGAAAGTATCATACGTCGGATGGTTGTTCTGACCCTCGCGGTGCTGGCAACAGATATCTGCTACGCACAGCAGGTGGAGCGTAATTTTGAGGATTTCGAGTTGGGACGCGCCACCGAGATTCTCGCCAATATGATGCGCGAGTTTGAGACGAGCTACGTCGATCGTGTAGAGCCAGATAGGTTGCTGCAAAGTGCTGTTGTGGGTATGACAAAGATGACGGACCCCTACTCCGAATATATCTCGGAGGAGAATATGGTTGAGTTTGAGATGCTCACCACGGGTAAGTATGGTGGCGTTGGTTCGCTGATACGCAAGCGTGGCGACTACGTACTCTTTGCACAGCCCTACAAGGGTTCGCCCTCGGACAAGGCGGGAATAAAGGTGGGTGATAAGATTCTTGCCATCAACGGCGAAGATATGAAGGGGGCAAATGCCGACGACATAAGCTCACGTCTCAAAGGCGAGCCTAACACCGATGTCGAGGTTGTCATCGAACGCAACTACACCCGTTCGGTAGATACGCTACGCATCACCCGCGAGCGCATAACAATACCGAGCGTACCATATGCTGGCATCATACGCGATGGCGTAGCATATATCTGCCACAACGACTTTATTGACGGCAGCTACGAGGAGCTACGCCGTGATTTAGAACGACTTATGGCAACCGATACGCTACGCGGCCTCATCCTCGACTACCGAGCAAATGGTGGTGGTGTGATGCAAGAGGCAGTTGATATCGCCTCGCTCTTTGTGCCTCGCGGCGAGAGAATCGTCTCGATTATGGGCAGAGACTCGTCATCGTTGCAGCACTTCACAACCGAGCACCAACCCCTCGCCCCCGACCTGCCAATAGTCATTCTTGTCAGTGGCTCGTCGGCATCGGCATCCGAGATATTGGCTGGCGCATTGCAGGACTTAGACCGTGGCGTGGTTATGGGTCAACGCACCTTTGGCAAGGGTCTGGTGCAGGGCACACGCCACTTAGGATACAACACCTATCTAAAATATACCACTGCAAAGTATTACACCCCTTCGGGACGTTGCATACAGGCACTCAACTACCAGACACGCAGCATCGACGGCACAGCATCGACCATTGCCGACTCGTTGCTTAACTCGTTCCGTACGCGTGGTGGCAGAGAGGTATTCGATGGTGGTGGCATCACCCCCGACTTTAAGATTGAGCCTCAGTATGTCAGCCGCTTTGCACTGACACTCTACTCGATGGGCTATATGGAGGATTGGGCAGACGAGTATATGCGCAAGAACCATAACCGCAAGATAGATGTACGCACCTTCTCCATCAGCGACAAGGACTATGCCGACTTCACGGAGTTTATCCGCGAGAAGGATGTGCCCTACCAATCGGAGACACGCTTAGCACTCACCAAGTTGGAGGAGGCAATGAAGAACGACCTATACGACGAGCGTCTTGGCCACATCTTAGAGCAGCTGCGCTCCGAGATAAAGGACGACAAACTATCGAATATGGAGACCTACCGTTCTGAGATTGTCGAGGCACTAAATAGCGACATCATTATGCGCCACGCCTATAATAGCGGAGCGTTGGAGTATGGCGCAGTGAACAATAGCACCGTGCAGCAGGCTGTGGAGCTACTCTTGGATACGGCGGAGTATCGCCGCATACTCCGCGAGCAGAGCCCAGGCAAACGTTAAGCTCACACAGAGAGATAAGGGGCAAACCTAATAGTTGGCTGACCTACGAGAATGAGACTACCGAAGATTAACATATCGCAGGCGTTGTTTACGAAGCGTCGTCATACCGTTGTCATAGCGGTAGGAATGGTTCTTGCCATTATATCGGTGTACTACACGTGGAACATATCGGCGAATATGCGCCACGAGGACGAGATGGCAATAGCCCAGCTGCGCGACGATGAGCGCAACGCCGTGGGGATGTGGGAGGATATACTACGCTCAACAAACTTCGGCGGACACGTGGTCTATAACCCCGACCTCTTCAACAAGCTCGCCGAGCATACCAACGTGCCTCTTATCATCGCCGACGAGGCACTCAACGTCTGGGTTACGAACCTGCCGAAGGAGATTACCGACAACCGAGAGCTACTGTTGAGGGAGATTATGCGAATGAGCGAAACAAATAAGCCCATATCGGTGAGCTACGGTATGATACACCATAATACCTACACCATCTACTACGGCACAACAGACTACACGCATCTGGTGTCGAGCGCACACAAGGAGGCACTCACATTCTTCCCCTACGTGCAGCTCATCATCATCGCCATATTTGCCATCTTCGCCTACATAGCCCTCTCGTCAACGAAGCAGAACGAGCAGAACCGTGTGTGGGTGGGATTGGCAAAGGAGACAGCACACCAGCTTGGCACACCAACATCGTCGTTGCTCGGCTGGGTGGAGTATCTACGTAGCCAACCCGTTGATAAGCTTGCCGTTGACGAGATGTCGAAGGACCTTGCACACCTGATGAAGATTGTTGACCGCTTCTCGAAGATTGGCTCCGAGACACAGCTCACGATGATGAGCATCAACGAGGTGGTGGGCGACACGGTTATGTACTTCCGTCGCCGCATACCACGCAACGTAACACTAAACTACAACGGTCTGGCGATGGCACCCATCAGCGCAGCGATAAATAGCGCACTCTTCGAGTGGGTCATCGAAAACCTTATGAAGAACTCGCTCGACGCACTGCAAGGCCACGGCACAATAGACGTTGTCATAGGCGAGACGCAGGATAGCATCTTTGTCGAGGTTAGCGATACGGGAAAGGGCATCGCAAAGAGCAACTGGACACGCATCTTCGAGCCTGGATATACGACCAAGACTCGTGGCTGGGGCTTGGGACTCTCGCTATCACGCCGTATAATCGAGGAGTACCACCACGGCAAGATTGGCGTGGTACGCTCAGAAATTGGTGGCGGCACAACAATACGTGTAACCCTTAAACGTGGAGAGAATGAGGAGTAACGACGAGGTTGTAGGCTTGGTAGCCGAAGGATACAGAGAGGTCTCGCCACGCGCCATCTTTGGCAGAGGGTCGCAGCTCGCCGATGGCGGGGCGGTGAGCGAGGGTTGCTTCGCGGAGGGCAGTGCCGATGAAATATTTGGCACGGCATCGACGCTTGCCGAGAGTGAAGCTATTGAAGAGCTACTTCCGTCGCTCACACAAGAGCCTGTGTTCCACCTGCTTGTAGCCGCATCACTTGTGGCATATCTCTTTATGCTCTACCACTCGTGGGGCTTCATAGGTGCCATCTGGAAGGGGGTATTCTCCACACGTCAGAGCGAACACCGTATGGCAAGCGAGGGTGGCGCACTACCCCTCTCACGCTTCAAGTTAACAGCGTCGTTCATAGGCATTGCCAGCGTCGCGCTTATCGGCGTAAAGCTCTTGGATAGCAGCATACGAGATAATGCCCCGATATACGATAGTAGCTTGACTGCCTACTTTCCACTCCTCGGACTGATAGTCGTGGGCATCATCATAGCTTGGAACTACGCCTTTCATAAGATTGCTATGTGGCTCACACACTCCGACATCTTGGCGATGCTCGCGGCAACCACACATATGAACTTCGTGCGTAGCATCGTGGTGTTATATCCGCTGATTGCCATCTGGTGCGTCGCCGACACGAGCATCAACACCGTAGCATCTGTAATAGTCATCATAGGTGGTATTTTGACCCTTTTGATATATTTGAAGGATACTTTTATTCTATTTATTGGTAAAAAAATTTCCATTTTATATTGGATTTTGTACCTTTGCACCGCAATTTTGCTACCTTTGAGCTTCTTTGCAGTGCTATTACCCGACAAATTGGGATAAAGCAACCGCAAAAGATGGCTGTAAGACAGAGTGTTACAATGGTAGTGGGAGCATAAATTGAAATGTAAGTAGCGTGTAGCTAACGTGTTTGTAGAACTTTGTAATAAAAGCGAAAACATTGAAAGTTAATAAGATTTTGGTATCACAGCCTCGTCCGGCTGTTATGGAGAAGTCTCCATTCTACGATTTTTCTGAGAATCACAATCTCAATATTGACTATAAACCCTTGATTCGTGTTACTGGCGTATCACTCAAAGAGTTCCGCCAGCAGCGAACCGAGATTCTCGACCACACGACGATGATATTCTCGTCGCGTACGACCATCGACAGCTTCTTCAACATCTGCGAGGAGGCTCGCATCACCGTACCCGAAACAATGAAGTATATCTGCAACACCGAGGCTGTCGCACTCTACTTGCAGAAGTATATCATCTACCGCAAGCGTAAGATATCGTTTGCCGATGGTACGTTCAACTCACTGCTGGAGCTTATCGTCAAGCATAAGGACGAGAAGTTTATCCTCGCCCTCACCGAGCCATACAAGCCCGAGTTGCCCGATGCACTCGCTAAGTTGAAGCTCAAAGTGTCGCCTGTGGTATTTGCCCGCACGGTGGCTGCCGATATGAAGGACCTCAAACCCGAGGAGTACGACATCATCGCCCTCTACTCGCCTGCCGATGTGAAGGCCCTCGTCGAGAACTTCGAGGTGGAGAAGCTCCCCGTGGTTGCAACCTTCGGCGAGGCTACGATGCGTGCTGCCAACGAGGCTGGTCTCCACGTCAAGGCATCAGCACCATCGCCCGAGGCACCATCAATGGTCAAGGCTCTCGACATCTTCTGCCGTAAGATGGAGGAGGGCATAGAGATTGAGGATATACAGGTTAAGGAGAACTCTGAGAAGGAGGAGTTCATCCGCGCACAGCAAAATAAGCTACAAAAGGAGACACGCACACGAACCTCGAAGAAGAGCGTGTAGGTGATTCTCGGTAATGGTTATGATGAAGCCCTATGCACTACCCAAGTCGGAGCGACTACACTCGCTGACTGCCGTGCGCCGTCTGTTTAAGGATGGCTCTTCGGGCTTCGTATATCCGTTTCGCTATACAACTCTAATAGAGAAGAGTACCTCGCCATCTGTCGAGGTACTCTTCTCTGTTCCAAAACGTTATCATAAGCGTGCCAACAAGCGTAACCTACTACGCCGCCGCACAAAAGAGGCATATCGCCTAAACAAAGAGCCACTTGTGAGCCTTGCTACAAACGAGATGCTCGCCGTCGATATCGCCATCATCTACTCCTCAAAGGAGATTCTACCCTACAAAAACATAGAGTATGCACTACGCAGAATTGTGGCAGAGATTGCATCGCGCAACTAAGCGACTCCTCGCCCTACCCTTCATCCTGTTGGTGCGCTTCTATCAGCTCGGAATATCGCCCCTAAAACCACCTTCGTGTCGCTTTACGCCCACCTGCTCGCAATATGCCATCGAGGCACTACGCAAGTATGGGCCTATCAAGGGGTTATACCTCACAATACGTCGTCTGCTGCGTTGCCACCCCTGGGGAGGCTCAGGCTACGACCCTGTACTATAGCTATTTATCGCCCAACGACACCACATATTCGAGCGAGTCGGCAAACGCCTTGCAACGCTCATCGCTGAGGCGTAGTAGCTCGGCACGGCGCAACGAGTCCTGCTCACCATACGCCCTCCGACGCTCCTCGCATAGCACATCGTACCTCAGAGCAAGCATCTGCAAAAGCGAGTCGCGGTTAGGCACAATATCGTTATGTTGTTTGCCCTCAGCCTCATAATCTGCCACACTGCCACCCCCAACGCCACAACCTATGGCGAGGGTTAGGAGCAGTAGCACTGCTGTGTATCGTAGTTGGGCAACCACCTCTTAGCTACTTAGAATAGAGATTCAACATCGACCCCCTACTCCTCCGTAACCTCCTGAGGCTCAACCTCCGATGGCTGTGGCTCGATAAGCGTCATATCGTGTTGCAGGCGGTAGGCAAGCTCAATCACCTCAATCTCGTGACGGAGTACCTCAACTTCGGCACGCTTAACCTTTATCGCCTCCTCCTTCTCGCCAAGCTCGGTGAGAAGGTTTTCAGGGTAACCCTGCTCGATAATCTCCATTGCCAATGCCTCCTTATCGGCATCCATAGCCGCAATAGTTGCCTCCTGTGCGGCAATATCTGCCTCGATGTCTGCAACCTCTCGACGGCTATGCTCGACACCCGGGAGCTCCATATTCCAGGCACGCTCCATATCGTCGAGCGAGCTATGCACACTACTCTCAACCGATAATAGGTAGTCCTCCTCATCGCGTACCATATCACGACGATTACCCGCCTCGATGAGTATAGGCTCGACAAGTGCCTTAAAGCGTAGTGCCGTAGCACCACCCATAGCTCTGTTGTAGGCTATCTCATACTTCGTGGCTAAACGCTCCACATCGCGAAGCTCCGCCTCAGTGCGCACCGTGCGCGCCATCATTTCAAGACGCTGAGCATCGCGCTCGGGTGTAGTAATATCAACGCTACCCTCGCACGTCGATGCCAAAAGCACCACAACTACCAATATCGTATATGCCAAAATTGTCAATACCTTACGCTTCATCGTCTGCTCCTCCTCACACTTAGTTATTAAGAATTAATGCACTCTCCTCCAAGAAGATAAGATACTCATCCCCTCCAATCTGCTCGCGGAAAGCATCCTCGAAAGCCTCGAACTCGGCACGCGCCGCGCTGAACGTCTCATAATCCTTTGCCTCGACAATGCGTGTGGCAAGCTCTGCGCTCTTCTCGTATGCCCAATTCATAGCGTTCTGCTCGCTGATGACAATCTCCGAGCCACTGCCCGAGCAGGCTGCAAGTGCAACAACCGCCCCCAACATTACAACAATTCGTCTCATCGCTCTATCTTACTAAATTTTCTAACTATACAACATTACTCGCTACTCGACATATACCACCAAGCCCTTCAAATACTCACCCTCAGGATGATAGATGTTTATAGGGTGGACGGCAGGTTGCGTGAGCTGACCTATGATGCGCACGTTACGTCCTGCGATTGCTGCCGCCGTAAAGATCGTCGTGCGGAAGAGGTCGCGGCTGACCGCCTGCGAACAAGAGAAGGTAAAGAGTATGCCGCCCGGACGTATCTTCTGCAACGCCCTAACGTTAATCTTCTTATAGCCCTGCAAGGCGTTACCCAGCACCTTGTGATGCTTGGCAAAGGCTGGCGGGTCGAGGATTATAAGGTCGTAGTCCGAGTCGATATCTTTCAGATACTCAACAGCATTGCAAGCAATAGCCTGGTGTGGAGCCTCCTCGCCAAAGTTGAGCTTCACATTCTCGTCGGCGAGCTTCACGGCACGCTCCGAGAGGTCGATAGATACCACCTCACTAGCACCACCAGCCAGAGCCGCCACCGAGAAACCACCCGTATAACAGAAGGTGTTGAGCACACGTCTGCCACGCGAGTATTGGCGCACCAAATCGCGGTTTACCCTCTGGTCGATGAAGAAACCTGTCTTCTGACCCTCCTCCCAGTTTACCTTAAATTTCAAGCCATTCTCCAACACCACGTTATCACGCTCCGAAGTTCTGCCCCACAGATAGCCATCAATAGCCCCTAAGTCTGCCTTGAACGGCAACGTCTGCGAACTCTTGTCGTAGATAGCCTCGATATCCTCGCCATAGGCCTCGCGGATGGCATCGGCAATCATCATACGCGAGCGATACATACCCACCGAGTGGCACTGCACCACAGCCGTGCGGCCATAGATATCGACCACCAAGCCAGGCAACAGGTCGCCCTCGCCGTGAACCAAGCGGTAGCAGGTAGTAGCATCGTTATGCAGCATACCCAACGCCTCACGCACCTCACGCGCGTGGGCTATGCGCATCGTCCACCAAGCCTCGTTGATAGGCTCTTGCTCGAAGCTCAACACACGAACGGCAATCGAGCCAATCTGATAGTGTCCACGGGCGATAAACTCACCCTGCTTGGTATGAACATCGACAACATCGCCCTCCGCCAGCGGAGTATCACCCTCGATAATGCGCTCAATAGCACCCGAAAACACCCAAGGATGGCGACGCGCTAACGACTCCTCCTTACCTCGGCGTAGTACCACAACATTTAGCTTCTGCTCCTTACTCATATCTTAACAATCTCTTGTTTATCCCTATCTTGATTCCTACCTCTATTCTGAACCCCACCCTTAATAAATCTTCTCGTTTGTGGATGTGTAGCACCCTTGCTCCGACCATTATCCTCGGCACGTTTAGCCCCTCGGAGGTGCCACTTACGATGATGCGGCCTCTTCTCGGCCTCCACAGAGCTCTTATGTGCGGCGGACGAGTCATCCTGCGAGGAGATGATGGTTAGCTCGCCTGCGGTCTGAGGCTCAACCCTCTGCAACTCCTCCAATATGCGTATGCAGACCCACGCATCGGTGGCTGCATAGTCCACCTGCTGCTCGGTGAGCTGGCGTGCCTCCCAATTACTCAGCCTCTGTGCCTTCGACACCCTAAGTCCCAAGACTATCGCCGAGAGCTTACGCAGACTCTTCTCCTCGATGCCCCAGCGTATAGCCTCGTGTTGTAGATCCACAAAGCCATCGGCACGAAAGTGGCGCAACTGGTGCAGCGCCCTGATATCGCCCGCAACATCGGCTCCCACCTTCAATATCTGGCGCGAGCCCAGAATTTTGAGCAGGCGGTTGCTCAGTCGCACAAGGTTCAGGCGTATGAGATAGCAAGTATCGGCAGTTGATAGTTGCAGCAGTGCCACCTTATAGCTCACACCAGCGCGAAACGAAGGGCGTGTCTCGGTGTCGAAGCCGATGACTCTGGCACGCTGCAATTCGTCGCAGGCAGCCTCCACACCCTCATCGCTATCGACAATGACCACACGTCCACGGAAGCACACCGTATCGAGTGCCGCAACACTATCGTTATCTATGGTCGCTTGAAATGCCATCTTACATATCTCCTACTATTTACTGCTATATACTGCTATATACCCCTTATCTATTTATGAGGCCTTTGGTCAACCTACAAAGTTACTCTATTTTTTTGAGTTTTCCGCCTGTTGAGATAGAAATTTTACCCATACCAACCAATTTCTCTATCTCGCTGACCACAACATCGCTATTACCCCCTATCTGGGCGACAACCTCCTTAACACTTAGCTCGCCACCCTCGATAAGCTCGAATATGCGCTCGGCAACACCACTCCGAGCCCGCTTTTTACGACGGCTAAGACATATATCACACACGCCACAAGGCTCTGCCTCGCCATCGCCAAAGTAGCGTTGGATGACGACACTGCGACACTCGTCGCTCTGCACGACATATTCATACATACTCCTAAATCGCTCATAGGCAATATCGTAGCGACGACGATAGCTATCGGGCGAAATATAGATATCGGCTATCGGGAGTCGTTCACACATAAAGTGAATCATCGGTGAGCGTGAGGCGGGGATATAGCGTATGACGTTCATCCTCCACAGCATCTTCAACAACTCGTGTACACGCTCCGACGAGAGTTTCGACATAGCAGCAATCTGCAACTCGTCAATCGAGCGGAAACCGCTGAACACACCATTATACATTCTCAGTATCGTACGCAACAACATATCCATATCGTTGCCCCCAGCATTCAGACGATAGAGCGAATCGCGGCTACACATAAACATCAGCTTCGCGGGGTTGTCGTGCTCGTCGAGAAGCGACATATAACCATTCTGCGACAATATGTCGATGGCACTCGCCACCAGCGTTGCCGAGAGCTGCTCACGATGGCAGAAGTCGTAGATGTTGAAGATGAACGACGCACCATCGCCATCGCCTATTGCCACTTGCAGATAGTTGGCTATGCGCTCGTAGATATGCTTTATTCTATCGAGCGGTGGGAACTCCGAGCGGAAGAGGTTTTCGATGCGCGAGGCATCATCCTTGGCTGCAAGCAACACCGCATAGCTACGCACGCCATCACGCCCTGCACGCCCCGCCTCCTGGTAGTATGCCTCCAACGAGTCGCACATCGAGTAGTGTACGACGAAGCGCACATCCGCCTTGTC
>X3_Alpine_Chamois__coassemble_44_pt1 | contig 12408 bp, 10 predicted proteins | sample X3_Alpine_Chamois__metabat2_high_PE_002 | metagenome-assembled genome bin X3_Alpine_Chamois | reverse complement strand
AAGTTCCAACTGCGCAAGTGTGGCTATCCCAAGATTAAGATAGGCCACGCTGGCACTCTCGACCCACTCGCTACGGGCATACTCATCGTTTGCATAGGTCGTGCCACAAAGATGGTCGAACAGCTACAAGCCGAACAGAAAGAGTATGTCGCCGAGCTTATATTGGGAGCAACAACACCGAGTGGCGATATGGAGCACGAGGTGGATTGCACCTACCCTACCGAGCATATTACACGCCAGATGGTCGAGAATGCCTTGCAAGGGCTTACGGGCGAGCGCGAACAGCTACCCCCACTCTACTCGGCTAAGAAGATATCGGGCGTCAGAGCATATGAGTTTGCTCGTGCTGGCGAGGAGGTGGAGCTGAAAAAGGCCCTTATCAACATCTACTCGATGGAGCTTCTCGAATATGACCTACCACGCATAAAGATTAGGGTGGAGTGTAGCAAGGGTACCTATATCCGTTCTCTCGCCTTCGAGATTGGCGAGGCGTTACAGAGTGGAGCCTACCTAAGTTCGTTACGTCGCACACGAAGTGGTGGTTTTGTTGTGGAACGAGCCTTCCAACTTGATGATTTTATGGAAAATTTAAGGGTATGTGAAACAAAATAGCCTTTTTTACGTATATAATTTGATTGTTTCACTTTTTTTTGAAAAACAGAGGTTATATGAAGTTATCGCAGTATGGATATGAGTTCTCTGAGGAGATGATTGCAAAGTACCCTACGACCAATCGCGATGATGCACGTCTGATGGTTATCCATCGCAAGACCGGCGAGATTGAACACCGTGTGTTTAAGGATATTATCGAGTATTTCGACGAGAAGGATATGTTTGTCTTTAACGACACTAAGGTCTTCCCAGCACGTCTGCAAGGTTGCAAGGAGAAGACGGGTGCAGACATCGAGATATTCTTGCTTAGAGAGCTTAACCGCGAGTTGCGCTTGTGGGATGTTTTGGTTGACCCTGCACGTAAGATTCGTATCGGCAACAAGCTATACTTCGGTAACGACGAGATGATGGGTGCGGAGGTTATCGACAATACCACCTCACGTGGTCGTACTCTACGCTTTCTCTTCGATGGTTCGTACGAGGAGTTCAAAGAGGCTCTCTATAACCTAGGTGAGACACCTCTTCCACGCTGGGTTCGCGAGAAGGTTGAGCCAGAGGATGCCGAGTGGTATCAGACAATCTATGCTAAGCACGAGGGTGCAGTAGCAGCCCCTACGGCGGGTCTTCACTTCTCGAAGCACCTTATGAAGCGTATGGAGATTAAGGGCATCGACACCTCGTTTATCACGTTACACGTAGGCCTTGGTAACTTCCGTACGGTGAATGTTGAGGATTTGTCGAAGCATAAGATGGACTCTGAGCAGTTTGTAATCACGCCAGAGGCTGTCGAGAGCATCAATCAGGCTAAACGTGATGGCAAGAGGGTTGTGGCCATTGGCACAACGGTGATGCGTGCTATGGAGACAGCCGTATCGGTGGGCGGTATGCTAAAACCTATGGAGGGCTGGACTAATAAGTTCATCTTCCACCCCTATCAGTTTACCTCTGCCGACGCCTTTGTGTCGAACTTCCATCTGCCATACTCTACACAGTTGATGATGGTGGCTGCTTTTGGTGGCTACAATCTGGTTATGGATGCCTACGAGATAGCCCGCAAGGAGGGTTATCGTTTCGGCACTTATGGCGATGCGATGTTGATTTTGTAGAAAATTTTTACTATATTTGCAAGTAGTAAATTCGGATAATTATGGCAACAAATAAGATTTTGTACGTTTGTCAGGAGATTGCCCCCTACCTACCCGAAAACGAGCTGTCGAAGCTTAGTTTGGAGATGGCACGCCAAATGCAGGAGCGAGGTGCTGAGGTGCGCACGTTTATGCCACGCTATGGCTGTATCAACGAGCGTAGAAACCAGCTACATGAGGTTATAAGGCTCTCAGGTATGAATCTCATTATCAACGATAACGACCACCAGCTCATCATCAAGGTAGCCTCAATTCCTTCGGCACGCATACAGATTTACTTTATCGACAACGACGATTATTTCTCGCGTCGTGCCATACTCAACGACTCTGAGGGTAACCTCTTCGAGGATAACGACGACAGAGCAATATTCTTCGCTCGTGGTATGCTCGAAACGGTCAAAAAGCTACGCTGGACACCTACCATCGTACACTGCCACGGATGGTTCTCTGCAATCGTGCCAATGTATCTGAAAAAGGTATTCTACGATGACCCATTATTCCGCGATGTGAAGATTGTGCTGTCGCTTGCCGACGACAAGTTCGAGGGTAGCTTGGAGGAGAACTTCAAGCAGAAGCTCGAAGGCGAGGGTATTATGGATAGCAATATGAAGATTTTGGAGACTCCATCATACGAAAATCTATACCGCTTCGTTATTGATTATGCCGATGGCATTATTGCGACCTCGGCAAATGCCGATGCTTCGCTCTTAGAGTATGCCCGCAGCTGCGGCAAGAAGATACTCGAATACGAGGATGGCGAGGCAAAGGATGTCTTCGATAATTATAAGAGATTCTATGATGAATTGTAGAGGGTTGTTTGCTAAGTTACCCATAGCCATTGTAATGCTGCTAATGCTCCTTGGTTGTACGACTGAGGTGGACTACTCGTTGGGCTCGGAGTTCATACCTTCGAACCAGCAGATGGAGCTTCACCGCCGTGTCTATGAGAAGGGTGTTATGAAGGAGCAAGGCAAGGAGGTTGCGTGCCGTCTTTCGAATACGAGCCTTAGCATTAGCGACTCTATACCATCGGCAAACCTCAAATACGGATACTTTGGTGCAGAGCATAGCAAGGTCTTTGGTGAGCGAAAGGCGGGTTTCCTTTCGCAGATGTTGTTTAGTTTGAGCATCCACGAGGAGAATGGTTGGGGCTACCGCCCTATCTTCGATTCTATGCGTATATCGCTCTATGTTACCGACTTCCACGGCGACACCACACAGAAGCAGCGCTTCAACATCTACGAGATTACCTCGAACGACTACCTTAATTTGGCAGATTCGGCATTCTGCATCAACTTTAACCCTGAGCCATACATCTCCAAAGAGCCAATCTTCTACTTCGAGTTCCCCGACCAGGAGAATGGCATCTACGTGGGCGATATTACCTCACCTTTGATTCGCAGTTTGCGTCTCAAAGAGACCCCAGCATCACGACAGTATATCGAGAAGTTGATGTGTATGAACAATATGTCGGCTAATGGTGGCTATGCCCTCGATACCGATAGCCTATATGCTATGGGCAACGAGCGACACTTCTTGGACAATATTCGTGGTGTCTATATTCTACCTGCCGAGAGCGAGGGTGCGGGCGAGGGTGCAATCTTTGCTACGCAGTTGGAGAACACATCGCTCACGCTATACTCGCGCAACCGCTACGAGGAGGATCCAACAATTATCTGTGATACCACCTATATGATATATAACTTCTTCCTCAGCCCACAATCCTACGATATTAGCTGTGGCAACGTCTCGATTACTACCGTTGACCATAACTTCGAGGGTAGCAAGGTTGCTATCCAGGAGTTGGGTAGCGAGGTACTAATCGGCTATGTCGATGGTATGGGAGGTGTGGTTACGGAGTTAAGCTTTACGGATGAGTTCTTGCTCTCGCTTGCCGAACTTATCAAGAGCCGTGAGGACTCTGTAATTGCTGTAAACCAGGCCAGACTCTCAATATATTTGGAGGGTGCTGATTACGACTATATGAGTCCATCAATAATGGAGCTTACGGAGGCAATGAACGATGCTATGCCTCGTGTGGGATTGTATGGCAACTACAACAATCTCAGGGTAATCCCCGACTATCTCTACACGGCAGAGTCGTCGCAGACAATTCCTTACGACGGTTATTTGAACCGCTCGCTCGGCTGCTATACGATGGATATATCTGGATTCGTTCAGTTGTTGCTCGAAAACATCTCGAAGAACATCGTAGAGGATGGCACTCTTGCGCTCGACAAGTTCAGCGCAGACTACGAGCCAAAGTCAGAGTCGTTGGTTGACTATCGTAGGATGTATGTAGGTCCCGATGCAACATCGTTGCTCGGAATGAAGCATCAGGCGATTTATGGTACGGATGGTGAGATTGGTGGCAAGAAGAATCGAGCTCCAATCAAGTTGGAAATGACATATACCATTGTAAATTAATGATATATAGGGTATAAGATAGCAATCAGTAAACCTAAGTGTAACGACTTAGGTTTTGCTGTATGTATGAAAGAATATGTTTTAAGATGCAGGAAAATTTAGTTATTGTTGAGTCTCCGGCAAAGGCTAAGACTATCGAGAAGTTTCTTGGCAAGAATTATATGGTCAAATCGAGTTTTGGTCATATACGCGATATAGCAAAGAAGGGATTGGGCATAAACCTCGATAACGATTTCGAGCCTATCTACGAGATTCCTGAGGATAAGCGCAAGGTGGTTGACGAGCTATCACGCTTGGCACATTCGGCAAAGACCGTATGGCTCGCATCCGATGAGGACCGCGAGGGAGAGGCTATTGCTTGGCACTTGGCAAAGGTGCTTAATCTCCCTATCGACCAGACTAAACGTATTGTATTCCACGAAATTACACAACGAGCTATTCTTAACGCTATTGAGAATCCTCGTACTATTGATATGAATCTGGTAAATGCCCAGCAGGCTCGTCGAGTTCTCGACCGCTTGGTAGGCTTCGAGCTCTCGCCCGTACTATGGAAGAAGGTGCGCCCAGCACTCTCGGCAGGCCGTGTTCAGAGTGTTGCTGTACGCCTCATTGTGGAGCGCGAGAGGGAGATTATCGCCTTTAACTCGGTGCCTATGTTCCGCGTTGTAGCTCAGTTCTACGCCACTGGCGACACCAACGAGACCCCCTTCAAAGCGACACTTTCTAAGGCTTTCGAAACTAAGGAGGAGGCTGAGCAGTTCCTCAATGCTTGCATCGGTGAAAATTTCACGGTGGCTAAGGCTGAGGAGAAACCCGTGCAACGCTATGCTGCGCCTCCATTTACCACCTCTACACTCCAACAAGAGGCTGGTCGCAGATTGGGTATGAGCGTATCGCAGACAATGTCTGTTGCCCAGAAGCTCTACGAGCAGGGTCTTATCACCTATATGCGTACCGACTCAGTGAACCTCTCGCAGATGGCACTTACACAGTGTAAGAACGAGATTACCCGACTATTTGGAGCCAAGTACTCCTATCCACACAACTTCAAGACGAAATCGAAAGGTGCGCAGGAGGCACACGAGGCTATCCGCCCATCGTATATCGAACGCCACGAGATTGAGGGTACAGCTGCCGAGAAACGCCTCTACGACCTCATCTGGAAACGTACGGTAGCCTCGCAGATGGTACCTGCCGAGATGGATCGCACACAGATTGTCATCGATCTTGGCAATCGCTCGGAGCAGTTCATTGCAACGGGTGAGGTTGTCCGCTTCGATGGCTTTATGCGCCTCTACTCCGAAGTTGTCGAGGACGACACACAGACCGAGGGCGAGAGTGGCATCCTGCCAAAGATGAATGTTGGCGACAAGCTAACAGCAACAACCATAACAGCTTCTGAGCGTTTCACACAGGCACCACCACGATACAACGAGGCGGCACTCGTAAAGCGTCTCGAAGAGCTTGGCATCGGTCGTCCTTCAACCTATGCACCAACCATCACCACGATTATCAATCGCGGATATGTTGTGAAGCAGAACCGTGATGCGCAGAAGCGTCAAACGGTACAGCTCACACTCAGCGGTTCGAAGATATCTGAAAAGATTGTTACCGAGAGCTACGGCAAGGAGAAGAGCCGCTTGGCACCTACCGACATAGGTATGGTTGTCAACGACTACCTTGAAACACAGTTCTCATCAATTATGGACTACCACTTCACGGCAAATGTCGAAAAGGAGTTCGACCGTGTGGCTGAGGGAGAGATTACGTGGCACAAGATGATTGCCGACTTCTACGACCCATTCCACAAACTTGTGGACTCGGCTATCGGTACACAGGTGGAGAAGAACTATCAAACAGCCCGTGTATTGGGTGTTGATCCAAAGAGCGGCCTCTCGGTTCAGGCGCGAATCGGTCGCTATGGCCCTATGGTCGAGCTAATTGGCAAGGATGGCGAGAAGGGACAGTCGGCATCTTTGAAGAAGGGACAACTCATCGAGTCGATAACATTGGAGGAGGCTCTCGAACTATTTGCCTTGCCACGTAACCTCGGCGACTTCGAGGGAGAACCACTTATGGTTGGCATCGGCAAGTTTGGTCCATACGTGCGCCACGGCAAGACCTTCGCCTCGCTCGGTAAGGGCGACGACCCATATACCATTACGCGAGAGAGGGCTGAGGAGTTGTTGAAGGAGAATAACGAGAAGATTCGCACGGCAGCAATACCATTGCGCACCTTTGAGGAGGACCCTGCAATGCTTATCAAGAGTGGTATCTATGGCGCATATATCGCCTACAACGGTAAGAACTACCGTCTGCCTAAGGGGGCAAAGATTGAGTCGCTGAGCTATACGGAGTGTCAGCGCATTGTGGCAAAAGCGAAGCGATAAATGAGTTTGTAGAGACAGATTAACAGAATATATTTACCTTAAAACTAATTAATTATGAAGAAAATTTTCGGTTTGGCACTCGGTCTTATGGCCATTATGGGTGCTACTGCTCAGGAGGTTCCAACTCTTGAGTTTACTGTTGTGAAGGAGAATCCTATCACAAGCATCAAGAACCAGAACCAGGCAGGTACTTGCTGGTGCTACTCATCGTTGGCATTCATCGAGTCAGAGCTTTTGCGTATGGGCAAGGGCGAATTCGACTTCTCGGAGATGTACCTCGTTCACAACACCTACCTCGACCGTGCTGACAAGGCAGTTCGTACTCACGGCGATGTATCATTCTCACAGGGTGGTTCGTTCTACGATGTTATCTACGGTATGGAGGCATTTGGTCTTGTACCAGAGGCTGAGATGCGTCCAGGTGTAATGTATGGCAAGGAGTTGAGCAACCACAACGAGCTTTCAGCTGTTAGCGACGCTGTTGTAGCCGCTATTGCTAAGGGTAAGCACCGCAGCTTGCAAGTAAGCCCTGATGGTCAGCCACTTTGGAAGAAGGCTATTGAGGCTATCCACGACATCTACCTCGGCGTACGCCCTGAGACATTCACCTACAATGGCAAGGAGTACACTCCTAAGTCATTCTACGAGTCATTGGGTCTAAATGCTGCTGACTACGTGTCGTTGACATCTTACACTCACCACCCATTCTACAAGCCATTCGTTCTCGAGATTCAAGATAACTGGCGTTGGGCACAGTCTTACAACCTTCCAATCGACGAGTTGATGGAGGTATTCGACAACGCAATTATGGAGGGTTACACCATCGCTTGGGGTAGCGACGTCAGCGAGAAGGGCTTCACTCGTCAGGGTACAGCTGTTCTTCCAGACGAGACAGCAGGTGCAGACCTTCAAGGCTCAGATATGGCTAAGTGGCTCAACTTGACCGAGGAGGAGAAGAAGAACACTCCAAAGCCAACAGCTCAGAAGTGGTGTACACAGGAGGAGCGTCAGCTTGCTTACGACAACTGGGAGACAACTGACGACCACGGTATGCAGATCTTCGGTATCGCAAAGGATCAGAACGGCGTTGAGTACTATATGGTGAAGAACTCTTGGGGCGAGGCTGGCACCTATAAGGGTATCTGGTACGCATCAAAGGCATTTGTGCGCTACAAGACTATGAACATCATCGTTCACAAGAACGCTATTCCTAAAGATATTCGCAAGAAGCTTGGTTTGTAAGTCTTTGTGTTAGATTACTAAAAGGGTGCCACGTGGCACTCTTTTTTTTTGCAATATTAGGAAATTTATACTATCTTTGTGAATGTGAAGGGGTAGGCATACCTCAAAAATGAGAATGTTTAACAAAAAATAGGATATTATGGAGCAGAATCAGTACAACCCAGAGGTTAATACTCCACAGAACAACGAGTATCAGCAGGGTGGTCAGGGCTACAACCCAAACCCACAATACCAGCAGCCTCAGTATAACAACTATCAGCAGCAGCCTGCAAACAATATGGTTAAGCCCGACTCAGGTCTGGTGTGGGCTATTCTCACAACGCTCTTCTGCTGCCTACCATTTGGTATTGTGGCTATCGTTAAGGCTTCGCAGGTTGACACGTTCTGGGGTGCTGGTCGCTATCAGGATGCACAGAATGCTGCTAAGTCGGCACGTACGTGGTCTATCGTATCGGCTGCCATCGGTGTTGTTGGCATCTTGATATACATTGTATATATAGTTGTTCTTGTTGCCGTTCTCGACGAGGTGGACTACAACTATAACGACTTTCTTTATTAATGCCCTTAGGGCTTCGGGGTTCTATGTCTGAGGAGCGCAACAGACAACGTCGTAGGACAAGAGTTGTATGGATGGTGGCACTATGTGTTGCCATCCTTGCTATTTTTATACTCTACTCTCTGTTCGACCCTACACACTCGCCCTTCGCCCCCAAGTGCCCCTTCCATCTGCTCACAGGCCTCGACTGCCCAGCGTGTGGCAACCAACGAGCACTGCACAGCCTACTCGGCGGAGAGCTATGGCTCGCCTTCCGCTACAACCCCTTCTTATGGCTCTCGCTGCCCTACGCAGCTGCGGTGATATATGCCACGCTCTTCGACAATAAGAGCGCACAACGCTGCGCACGCATAGTGCTAAGCAGAGGGGCTCTACTTAGCTACGTAGCTCTATTTTTCATCTGGTGGATTGTTCGTAATCTTCCGTTTTGGCACTCGCTCGTCAACCTACCTGAGTAGCCAGCACCTACCTACTGAAATGCATATCGTGCTCCTTGCGTCGTAGCTGACGCACCTGACGCAATAGGAGTATGCCTGCAACCACTACCGCTGCTGCATCGGCAATAGGCATCGACACCCACGCGCCCATAGCACCATACTTCGCTGGGAGTACCAACAACAGTGGGAGCAGGAAGAGTAGCTGACGTGTTGCCGAGAGGAACATTGCCAACTGCGCACGACCGATATATTGGAAGAAACCGCCGGCAATAATCTGGAAACCGACAAGTGGGAATACGAGCATTGCTACGCCTAAGCCCTGAGCCACGATATCGACCATTGCAAGGTCCGAGACTCCATTTGCCGTATCGACAAATGCCGATGCCACGGCACGTGGGAAGAGCGCACCGATAAGAAAGGCTATGGTCGTAACACACGATGCGCAAATGCAGGCATATTTGAGCACCTTTATCACACGACCATACTGCTTCGCACCATAGTTATAGCCCACAATAGGCTGCATACCCTGGTTGAAGCCCTGTGCAACCATAATAAATAGGAGTATCACACGGTTCATAATACCGTAAGCTCCGACATAAACATCACCCACATTACCATCGAAGGTCGCAACCGATACCACATCGTAGATACCCGTGCCACCATATTTTAGCAACGCAGTATTCATAAAACGTGTTACGAGCGAGGCGCAGATATTTAGCAAGAAAGGCGCCATACCAATCGAGAGTATCGCACCGATAATCTTCGTATCGAAATGGAACATCTCACGCTTAAAGCGCAAGAAGCTTTTCGGCGAGGTGTAGTGTAGAATCTGTATGAGTAGTGCCACACTCTGAGCCACCACCGTAGCCCACGCCGAACCCGCAACACCCCACTTAAAAACGAAGATGAAGAGCGGATTGAGAATGGTACATATAGCCATTGCCAACAGCATTATATACATCGCCTTGCGCGGATATCCCGATGCTCGGAGCTGCTCGTTGAGACCCAAATATAGGTGTGTTATGATGTTACCGAACATAATAACACGCATAAAATCACGTGCATAGCCCAGCGTCTCCTCACTTGCACTACCTCCCGAGAAGAAGTTTAGTATGGGGTCGAGGAATAAGAGGAAGATGAGCATAATGCTAACACCCAGCACCAAGTTGAGTAATACGGCATTTGCAAGTATGCGCTCAGCAGCTCGCTTGTTACCCTCGCCCAAACGTATCGAGATGCGTGCCGCGGCACCCACACCCACCATAGCTCCAAATGCCGAGGCTATATTCATAATGGGCAGCGTGATTGCCATGCCCGAGATAGCTGCACCTCCAACACCGTGTCCGATAAACACACTGTCGATGATATGATACAGCGACGATGATGCCATAGCAATGATTGCCGGAATGGCATAACGTGCCAGAAGTTTTCCTAACGAGTCGGTACCCAACGATACCGTATTATTTTGAACCGATGACGCCATCTACACTCTATTTTTCTACACCATAGAAACGGCTGTTGCCACAATATATTTCCCCTCGTGCAAGGAAATCTTTATCTCCACACGCTCCCCATTGGGAAGCACTCCATAGACGCACTTCGCAACACCATCCACAGCTACTATGCGTAGGTCTCGTTGCAAATCAATCGCCGAACGACCATAATACTTATACATAGCCTCCTTTGCGCACCAAACAACGCCTGCCCACCTATCATCGCTCGACAGACCACGCTCCTCGACGCTCATTATACGCTCCTCGACACGGCTGAAATCCCGACACGGAGTTACGAAATCGACCCCCACACTCTCATCGGCAATAGACACAAACACACGCTCCTTGCAGTGGGCAACACCTATGTAACGTCCCTCAACATCGACCTGCGGGGCACCCACCTCGTTGTAGTTGATACCCACACCTCGCCCCAACTCACGACGCACAATGCGTCGCCAAGCGAGATGCTCCATACGACGTCTCTCGTTCTGGAAACGCGATGCCGAAGCTACATCCTGCGCCGTGATAAGCGCATCGCAACAAGCATAGAGCGAGGGTATTGGCTCAACATATAGGTTAACCATCTACCTCAACCTTGATTTTATCGACACGCCTGCCATCCATCGTCGCAATGAAAAACTTAACACCGTGTGCCGCCAATTCGTCGCCACGACGTGGTAGGTCGCGTTTAAGTTCCATCATAAGTCCTGCCAACGTCTCGGCGTGTCCCTCGACATCCGAGAAGCTCTCCTCGTCGTAGCCTATGGCACGCAAGAACTCGCCAATGTGTATCTTTGCATCGAAAATATAGACATTATCGCCTATCTTCTCGTAGAGCCTATCCTCGTCATCGTCGCTCTCGTCGGTAATCTCACCCACGACCTCCTCCAAGATGTCTTCGAGCGACACCAAGCCCTGTGTAGCACCATACTCATCTACCACAATGGCGATATGTATCTTCTTTCTCTGAAACTCCTTCAACAGGTCGTCAATCATCATATGCTCAGGCACGAAGTAGGGCTTACGGAGTAGGTTCTGCCAAGCAAAATCGGCACCCTCGGAGATATGTGCCAACAGATCCTTTACGTACAATACACCACGCACATCGTCCAGGTCGTCGCCATATACCGGAATACGCGAATAGCCCATATCTACAATCACACGACGCACCTCGTCGAAGTCTGCTTCATACTCAATACCCGTGATATCCACCCTCGAATGCATAATCTCAACCACCTCGGTCTGTCCGAAGCTGATAATGCCAGAGAGCATCTTCTGCTCCTCCTCCGAGCCAGTCTCGGTAAGGTCAACAGCATCAGCAAGCTCCTCGATAGATATCTCGGCATTCTTCGTAGCCAAGCGACTCACACGACTCGACGTGCGCATAAGCACATAGGCGAGCGGATATACCAACTTCGAACATATCAATATTGGCAATGAGAAGAATGGTGCCATCTTCAATGGGTTGTTCTGCGACAACACCTTAGGCATAATCTCGCCAAAGAGCAAGAGTAGGAAGGTAATGACGATAGTATTGAAGATAAACTCCCAGATGCCACTAAACACAAATAGTTCGTCGGTAAGCTGTGCTGCGATGATAACCAAACAGATGTTTACCATATTGTTGACCACAAGGATGGTCGCCAGCAGGCGGTCGCTGTTGTTCAGCAGGCTTAGCACCCTCTTAGCACCAGCATCGTTTCGGCTCTCCAACTCGTCAATGTCGCTACGCGTGAGCGAGAAGAACGCCACCTCCGAGCCAGACGCCATAGCCGAGCATAACAATAGGACGACAGCCATAATCACAAGCGAGACGACCGACGCAAAATTGATATCGCTGTTCCACGCCATAGCGTTCACTGCCGCACTTGTACCCTCGTCGGCAACCACCGCAATGGCACTATGCGCCGCTGTGGCTAAGGAGTCTCTCGTAAGCAGCGTATCGCTGATAAGTAGGTTTAACATTCTCAGCTGCGTTAGAAGTTGAATGTGTTACTCTCCGTCTCCTCGGCACTATCACGTGTTACGGGCTGGAAAATGGTGCGAGGCTGTGCATCGCTCTCCGCCTCGAACTCACAACCCATACGAATATATGCAGGGCTAACA
>X3_Alpine_Chamois__coassemble_43_pt1 | contig 12563 bp, 7 predicted proteins | sample X3_Alpine_Chamois__metabat2_high_PE_002 | metagenome-assembled genome bin X3_Alpine_Chamois | reverse complement strand
GTTGCACACTCGAAGACGAAGAATCTTGCTGAGATTACACGCCGTGCCGACATATTGGTTGCAGCCATCGGTCGTGCGCGTTTCATCACGGCTGATATGATTAAGCCTGGTGCGGTGGTTATCGACGTGGGTGTCAACCGTGATACTCGCAATGGCAAGCTGTGTGGTGATGTGGACTTCGAGGAGGCACAGCACGTAGCAGCAGCCATCACGCCTGTCCCAGGCGGTGTGGGCCCTATGACCATTGCGTGCTTGATGGAGAATACGGTCGAGGCGTTTGTTAACAGAATGAGTAAGTAATAATCAATAAAAAAACTAACCTGCCTTATGATTGAAAGATATAGCAGAGAGACCATGCGCAAGGTGTGGACCGAGCAGAATAAGTTCGATGCCTACCTTCGTGTTGAGATTTTGGCTTCGGAGGCTTGGAGCCAGCTTGGTGTAGTGCCTAAGGAGGATGTTGAGAAGTTGTGGAAGAACGCATCGTTCAACATCGACCGCATCTACGAGATTGAGCAGCAGACACGCCACGATATCGTAGCCTTCACACGTGCCGTGAGCGAGACACTTGGCGACGAGCGCAAGTGGGTACACTACGGCTTGACGAGTACCGACGTTGTTGATACGGCTAATGGCTATCTCTTAAAGCAGGCTAACGCTGTGCTTTTGGATGATATTGAGAAGATGTTGGAGGTGTTGCGTCGCCGTGCCATCGAGTTTAAGGATACGCCTTGCATCGGTCGTACCCACGGTATCCACGCAGATATCACCTGCTTTGGCTTGAAGTGGGCGTTGTGGTACGAGGAGATGAAGCGCAACCTTACACGTTTTATTGCAGCAGCACGTGGTGTCGAGGTTGGTAAGATTTCGGGTGCTGTTGGTAACTTCGCCAATATTCCTCCATTCATCCAAGACTATGTTTGTGAGAAACTTGGTATCGAGAGTGCAAATATCTCTACGCAGGTCATCCAGCGCGACCGCCACGCCTACTATATGGCTACGTTGGCAGTTATCGCATCAAGCATCGAGCAGATGTCTATGGAGATTCGTAACTTGCAGCGTACCGAGGTTCACGAGGTAGAGGAGTCGTTTGGTAAGGGTCAGAAGGGTTCGAGTGCAATGCCTCATAAGCGTAATCCTATTTCGAGTGAGAATATGTGTGGTTGCGCACGTGTTATGCGAGGCTATATGGCGGCATTCTACGAGAATGTTGCTTTGTGGCACGAGCGAGATATATCGCACTCATCGACCGAGCGTATCATACTTCCTGACGCTACTATGCTTCTGGACTATATGCTCAATCGTTTCCGTGGTATCTTGGAGAATCTCGTTGTGTTCAAGGATGTTATGATGGAGAATATCTATCGCACTCGCAAGGTTATCTTTGCGCAGCGCGTTATGAACGCCCTTATCGAAAAGGGCTTTTCGCGTGAGCAGGCTTACGACACGGTGCAGCCTATTGCTATGCGTGCTATGAGCGAGCGCGCCGACTATCAGGAGTTACTCGCCGAGAGTCCAGAGGTTATGGCAGTCCTCACACGTGAGGAGTTGGATAGCTGCTTCACGTTGGAGTACTACTTGAAGAACGTAGATTTTATCTTCGACAGAGTGGGTATCGAGTAGTGCTGGGTACTATTATCTTGATAGAATGTGGATGGCTAATTCAAAAGAGTCATCCACATTTTTTTTACACTATGTGATGATTTTATGCAAAAATTTACTATTTTTGTGCTATGATGGGTTGTTATGGGAGTAGAATAGATGTTTTGCTCGACTTTTGATAACCAATTTCTTTCAGAAATTAAACATAAAGATATATTGGGTTTATGAAGTTTAGATTCTTAGCTTTTGTGGCAATGATGCTTGGTATGGTATCTTGCCAGAGCGACTTCGACGAGGTCTTTGTTAATGGCGGCGACGAGGTTAACTTCACGTTGTCGGTTGATGCAGCCGATATTGGTATTACACGTGCAGGTGTTGATGGTGCTGCCGACAATAAGATGGCTGCCAATAGTGCCTATGGTGCTATCGACTATTTGCAGGGTGTAGAGCGTAGCGATGCTTTGCGCGACGATTGGGACGATGTAAACCCCCGTTATACGTTGGAGGTGTATGAGGCCAACGACCGCGACGACTACTCAGCACCTGTGAAGGTTAAGGACCGTATGGTTCAGATTATCGATGAGTACGCTCCCGTATCTTTCGACCTTCGCCTTATTGCTAACCGCAAATATCACTTTGTGGTATTTGCCGATTTTGTTCCTGAGAGCGTAACAGATGCTACGCAGGGTAAGTCGGTTGCCGACCAGGCGAACCTCGGTATCCACCATACTATTGGTGCTACGCTTGCCGATATCACCGTTAAGGCAGATGCCATCAACGATGAGACTACCGATGCCTACTTTGCGGCTGAGGATATCACCATTTCAAACTCTATGACTCAGACCGTTATTTTGAAGCGTCCTTATGGTAAGTTGCGCGTAATCGCTACCGACCTTGCCGAGCTTAACCTCAATGCCGACCCTGCTAAGGTTGTCGTAAGCTATGATGCCGCTCACCCAACCAAGTTCAATGCGCTTACCGGAAGCATCGACTTCGAGCAGACTACGACTACTGTCGATTTTACCTCAACATATAACGCTGGCATAGGCAAGCAGAGCTTGGATAACCACTTCTACATGGAGCACTACGACGATAAGACACTCTTCTCGACAACTAATGCCGAGGGTGAGCAGCGTCATACGCATATGACCCTGTTTACGGACTATATCCTTGCTAAGGACGAGCAGAGCGACATACAGTTTACTATGACCACCTATGATGGCAAGGGCGGTCTTATCAAGGAGGTTGAGTTCTCAACACAGATTCCTATCCAGCGCAACTATCTTACGACGATTATCGGTAATGTGCTGACCACTGCAACCCAGCTCGAAGTTAAGATTAACGATAATTTCGATAATGAGATTGTTGTCAACCACTACTCTAATAACGAGATTATCTACACCGCAACATCTAAGGTTACGCCAAAATATCCAGACAACTTCGGTGGTGCAAAGATTGTTTCAAACGAGTGGGATGCTACCACTGGCGAGGGCATTATCACCTTCGACCGTGATCTAACGACTTTTGGTCAGAATGCTTTTGAGTATTGCCATAACCTAACAAGTGTCGTTATACCAAGCGGTGTTGTGTCGTTGCAGCATGGTGTGTTCTTTAATTGCTCTAACCTTGAAAGTGTAACTATCGGAAGTAGTGTTGCATCTATATCAAATAATGTTTTTGGTAGTTGCCCAAGTCTTGCGGAGTTTAAGGGTAAGCACGCTACGGCAGATGGTAGAGCATTGATAATGAATGGAGTGCTTTACGCTGTTGCCCCTGCTGGACTTACTAACTTCGATATCCCAATGGGTGTTACAAAAATTGATGGTGCAGCATTTTGGGGTTGTGATAATTTTACTACGATCACTATCCCTAATAGTGTAAAGACTATTGGCTATTATGCCTTTAATCGTTGTAGCTCGCTTACTGATATTACTATCCCAGATAGTGTAACAAATATTGAGAATGATGCCTTTAACGGTTGTAGTAGTCTTACCTCTGTAACAATTCCCGACAGTGTAACGTCGTTTGGTTATAATGTGTTTACAGGGTGTTCTAAGCTGTATGAGTTCAAGGGTACGGCTGCATCGGCTGATGGACGTTGTTTAATCTTTAATAACGTATTGAAGGCATTTGCCCCTGCTGGTCTTACAACATACGATATCCCAATGGGTGTAACTACAATAGGTGAGTACGCATTCAGTTCTTGCAGTAAGTTGGAGAGCGTAACAATTCCAAGCAGTGTAACAAGAATTGAGCGTTCTGCTTTTTATCAATGCTCTAAGTTAGCAGATTTAGAGATTCCAGAGGGTGTTACATATATCGGTGGTCACGCGTTTATGGGTTGTGATAGCCTTACGAGTGTAACAATCCCAAATAGTGTTGTAACTATTGATTATAACCCATTTCAGTCATGCAACAAACTCGTGGAGTTTAAGGGTAAGTATGCTACGGCAGATGGATTGTGCCTAATTGTTGGTGATGTGGTGAAATCATACGCTGCGGGTAATGCTAATGCAGAGTATATTATTCCAGATGGTGTTAAAACTATTGGGGATTATGCGTTCTATAATTGCGATAACCTTGTGAGTGTTACTATACCTGCGAGTGTTACAAAGGTTGCAAACGGAGCATTTTATCTTTCATATAAGCTGTTGAATGTATATTGTAAGCCAGCAACACCTCCTTCGGGATATACTGGTATCTCATGGGATGCCTTTGATAGCAACGCCTCTGGTCGCAAGATTTATGTTCCAGTAGGCTCGGGTGCGGCATACAAGGCTGCGGCAGGATGGAGCGAATACGCCTCGGCGATTGAGGAGTATAGCTTCTAATGTAGATCCAAAGAGAAAATATGGGTTGACTAAGTTACTTGTAGTCAACCCATATTTTTGTTATATACTGATGTGTTAGCTCGCCGTGGTGGGGTGGCGGAGCAGGATTACCACTTGGTGTATCGCTCGAACTTGTCGGGGTGGATGTGGGCTATGGTAACCATAATGCCCGTCTCATAGACGTTGCCAAGCTCGGGGTTGTGGATGGTCTCGAATACTCGCATATCGGGCGAGAGATTCATATAGGCATTCATCATCGGAGGAATAATCTCGTGATGCTCCTTGATGGCTGAACGCAGGATGCGGTAGTCCTCGTCGTAGCTCTCACCAACGAACAGCTCCTCCATCTTCGCAGTGTCGATATTCGACTGCAAAGGACAGCGACCACGAAGCAGCGACTCCTTGTCGCCGAAGTGCTTGTCGAGGAAGTAGAGCAAGAGGTTGCGTGCCTCGACATTGTATGAGTCGTAGAGCGTAACCTTGCCGATAAGATACTTCATATCGGGATTGCGCACGATGAGCGCACCGATGCCATCCCAAAGGTTGTCGAGAGCGTAGATGCTCTTAATAGCCTCTCTGCCCTCCGCAGCCTTGACAAAGGCTCTGCCAAGCTCGATGGTGTGGGGTAGGTACTCCTCACGGAACTTGTCGCTAAACTCGAAGTAGTGCTCCGTAGATAGGTGCTTAGCATCCTTCGTGCGACAGACGATGAAGCGATAGCCGCACAGGATGTCGTGGGTACGTGGGTCCCACGTGATAAGCTGCTGGTAGCCATCTGCCGATAGGTCGTTCTCGTCGATGTCAATCTCCTCGCCTGTGCCACCGCCGCCAGAGCGGAATGCCTCCTCGCGCAAGCGACCAACCTCGCGCATAAGATTTGGCGAAGTAGAGGCGTGGAAGATGTAAATTTCGTTCTCTCCGTGTCCCGTATTGCGTACCTTTTCAAGGGCGTTAATCTCCTCGATAAGCAACGCCTTATCTACGGGTTCGATAATCTGTTTCATTGTGTCTAAGTTGGGTAGTAAGTTAATTATAGTGAGTATGCCCTGCGACGAATCTCGGCACAACGCTCGATAGCATTACCAGGAAGTGTGGTAACATCAACCGGCGCACCAACAATTATGTCGATATGGTTGCCGCGCTGACGGAACATCTCGTCAACGAGCAGGACAAGCTCAATGTTTACATTGATATGGAAGAAACGGCGTAGGCGATAGATGCGGTAGAACCTCTTCGAGAGTTTGCCGATGACGTGTACGGGGACAACCTTGCGGTCGTACTTCTCGGCATCCTTGATGAAGCGGTGCTTCCACTCCGTATCCTTAATCTCGCCATCTATAACACGCGAGCAAAAACCCGCAGGAAAGGTGAGAATCTGCTTCGTGGGCGACGATAACGCCTCGTCGTAGGCACGGCTCTTCTCCGCATTCTGTTTGCCATACTTGTTTACGGGAACCCACAGTGGCGCAAGAGGCTTGACGTTCATAAGCATATCGTTTACGATGGCTCCTGCATCGCCCCAACGCTCGATGAGGGCATCGACAATCATCATACCGTCCATACCGCCAAATGGATGGTTCGATGCAAAGATGTAACGCTCGTCGTCGGCAAGTGGGGCAGTGTAGTGTACCTCGCACTCCACATTAAGGTAGTTGAGCGTATGGCGTAAGAACTCGGGCGCAGAAAGCTCCTTGCCCGTAGCCCATATCTCGTTCAACTCATCTTGGTGGATAAGTTTTTCCAGAGGGCGCGAAATCCATCGTGGAAGTAGCTTGCCTGTGCGCTTATAGATAATATCTCGTATATTAATCAGCATACTCTTCATTTTTATCAACATACAAAGATATCTATTGTATTGCAATTAACCCAATTTTTATATCTATAAATGGCTGAATTAGGTCTTTATGGATATAAAATAGGTATATATACCTATTAGCCGTTGCCCTATTTATGCTTCGTTATGCTACGACCAAAAGTGGTAAACGATTAATTATTGTAATGAAATTTTGTCAATATTATAAAAATTATTACCTTTGTCGTTGCAATGATGTTACTATGCAGAAGCTCTATATCATAGCAGGATGTAATGGTGCCGGAAAAACTACGGCATCGTACACTATGTTGCCCGAATTGCTGCACTGCCACGAGTTTGTTAATGCTGACGAAATAGCGCGTGGCCTATCACCTTTTAACCCCGATAGTATGGCAATTGAGGCGGGACGTCTGATGCTCCGACGTATCAACGACCTGCTCGAAGAGGGCACCGACTTCGCCTTTGAAACAACACTTTCAACTCGTACATATCAGAAGTTTATCGAACGTGCTCACGAACGTGGATATTTCGTGTCGCTGCTCTACTTCTGGCTACCTTCGCCCGAACAAGCTATCGAGCGTGTAGCCAAGAGAGTGAGCCTCGGCGGACATAATATCCCCGTGAATACCATCCGCCGCCGATATGAGGGTAGTCTGCGTAACCTGACCAATCTCTATGTTTCAATCTGCGACTATTGGGTAATCTACGATAATTCGACCGCCGAGGGCGTGCGAAAGATAGCTTATGGCTCGAAGGACGAAATAAAAGAGATTGTTGATCCGTTAGCCTATAAAAAGATTTTGAGTTATGAGTGAGTTTGAGATTAGGGAGCTACAAGAACGTATCGACGCAGGTATTCTACTGGCACAACGCCGACTGTTGGAACGTACACGCAAGGATAATGGCGATTTGGTTGTTATGCGTGATGGTGAGGTCGTGCGTCTTACACCCGATGAGTTGCGTAGATAGCTCGCCACCGACGGAATAACGTTAAGTCGCTCACTGGCGACTGTTTCATATAGATGGCGTAATCGAACGCCACGATATACTCCTCTCCACAATGATGTGGGGAGGAGATTTTTTTTTGTGAATGTCAGCCAGCTCTGCGATACAAAATGCCTGCAAAGCTACACTTCACTCCACCTTGTGCAAATAATAAGGGCTGCCCTTCGGGATAGGTCTTTTAATTTTTAACTGATTTATTTTTAGTGTTAGTTTTTACGAAAATTGAGAAATCCCACATAGAAGACTACATGGAGGTCGTAATTAAGTCTAAAAAACTACGAGTTCAAAGGCAAATAATCCTTTTGAAAGTAAAGCACTGAAATCAAGCTTCTTTCGAAGATGTGTTGTGAATAAAGAAAGAGGCGTATGCTGTGGACTACACAAAGTCCTGCATACGCCTCTTTCTTAACATTACATCTATTAGTTGTCAATTTGTTTCAGCTCTCCATTATAAAAATATAGGCTTGTTTTATAATTATATACCCATACCGAAGATACTCCCCACTTTGTTGTGGTGTTGTATTTATCGTGTGGTCGTCCCCACGCTTTGCGACACATCTCTTCGGTCATACCGATAGCAACTTTTCTATCTGCTATCAGATTGCCATATTCTTCGCCGTAGGTAGCAACAAGGCTTGCTCTGTATTCTTGTTCTTCTCTTTCATAGCGCGCCTCATCCTCGGCTCTTTGTTTTTCTCTTGCCAATCGTTGTTGCTCCCTACTCATTATTTCGAACCTTAATTCTTCAAGTTCTGCTGCCTGTATCTCCTCAACTCTTTTTCGAGACACGATGAAGTATTCATAACCGCGCATGTCAGCGACATTTCTTCCATAAACTTGTTTTTCTGGGTTAGGGGTCGAGTACTGCCAATCCGGGGAAAAATTGAGCATTTTTATTTTATTGTTTATTATTAAATGTGGAATGGCAAGAGTAAATCTTGCTCCCTCATATTCAAATTGTCCAAATACCTTTCCACCGCTAACATATATATTTAGGCACTTGCAATACTTAATCTCTGGATATGAGATCTCACCAGTTTCTGTATTGCGCTTACACTTACTAATAGGATCTTCGGTGTGTATGCTCTTGAAAGGCGCATTAGTTATCGCGTCATACATAAACTCTTCTTGGCTGACAATCAAAACTTCTTGCCCATTTATGTCTTTGCATAGCTGTTCGTAGAAAGGAACACTTACAAAGGTTATATTGCTATATCTATGATTATCGGGTTCAATTCTAGCGGTAACAAACACTTTACCCCCATCCGCTTCCACTTTGTAAGTAGCCTTTTTTTCTACTGGATTGCCCAATATATTATAGTAAGGAACTTTTACTGTTTTCTTTCCATAAAATTCATTATCAGTATCCCTAATGTAAAATATATCCCCATTTTTTGATTGCAAAAGCAAAATAGGCTGACCATAATAGTTGCTATTTTTGTTGATTAGCACCCTCCTCTCATAGTCGGCAATGAGGGGTAAATTGGCATAGGACATGCTTTTCTCAAACCTCTGAGCGAAATCTTGAAATATATCCTCGGTTTCTACAATCTGATAGGTTGCCATGGTTTCCATATGTTTGTCAAATTGATCCTTGAACCTTATGCAACCTATCACCTCGTAGTAATCCGACATCAATTGTTTGTAGCCCTTTGTTTTTGAGTCGTGATTTACATAAAATGCAATAACTCTCTTAAATCCATTTTTCGGAGGATTGAGGACATCAAAATTGGGAGTTACATAAAATATCTTTCCTATGGGGTTGTGCTTTATATCGAAGTGGTAATGTTGATTGTCAAAAAGAATGCTATCAGCCGGCATAAAATACCTGTCCACATCAAAATCCGATTTCCCAAGAACTTGTAAACTGCCTAATTGCGATTGGGGCTCTTCGAGAGCAGTCATGTTGAGTTGTGCAAATGCTTCAACGGTAAAACATAGCATTGCAAATAAAAAAAGGTGTTTTTTCATAGTAATATAGTTTTGAAATGTTAGATTTCAACCTCTATTACCGTACAACTCCTATGCGGTGTGTTATATAAAACAGAAAGTGTGGAGTTGACTTTCGTTTATCAAACGAGAGGTTCTGACAAAACCCGAAACGAATAAACGATACAAGACCCCACACTTGAATAGTATGGGTATATGCACAGATTGTGCACAGCCACATAGCTATACAAGAAATGAGTGTTGTCTTTATCCTCGTTTCGTTGAAACTGTCAGATTTCTCGTTAAGGATAAAAGCGAAAACACTTTCATCAAATATGTTGTGCCGAGGGCATAACTCCTACGACACTACAAAATTAGTAAAATTTTCGCAATAGACAACTCTCTTGCGAGGTCTTGTTTAAATAAAAAGAAAAACACCTCTTGCATATCTGCAAAAGGTGATTAAACAGCAGGTTGATTATTTACACTTAATTTAGACTACATACAAGGGGGAGAGGTGGTTTTTGTGAGCAATGTCGTTTCATAACACAACCACCTAATGTGTTGAATATAAACAAATTTGGCGGTTAAATATTATTCACCGCAAACAAAAAGGGCTGCCCCGAAGGACAGCCCGAAGTTAAGCGCGATGCCGAAGGATTACTCAGCCTTCTCAGGACGCATAATCACGAGAGTGCGATTATTGTCGTTGAGAATCTTCTGTGCCAACTCCTTAACATCGTCGTTAGTTGTGTTTTCGAGAACACCGAGGTACTCATCCTTGTAGTTGTAGCCCTCCTCGTACCAGCGATAGATAGCAGACATCCAACCGCTGTTGTGCTCCAAAACATTGTTGTAGTTCTTCTGCAAGAACTCCTTAGACTTAGCGATGTCGTCAGCCAAAGGACCCTCAGTTGCAATCTTCTGAATCTCGGCGTCAACAATCTCAACAAGCTCGTCAGCCAACAACTCGTTGGTGTCGAAAGCTACCATAAGCTCATATCGGTCAACTGGCTCCTCGTTGATAGTGCCACTAACCTGTACACCATAAGTACCGCCCTTCTCCTCGCGGATTGAAACAAGGTAGCGTGAGTCGAGCGCACGGCTCAACAACTCCATAGCCATACGGTTCTTAGCGTTGCTTACGATATCGCCAGAGTAAACCATATAAACCGATACCTTAGGCTGCTGCATAGATGCGCGGAAGTCGTTAGTTACAACGCCCGATACCTCGCGGATGCCATCGTCAACAACAGCATACTCAACCTTCTTAGATGTTGGCAATGAACCGATATACTTCTCAACCAATGGCTGCAAAGTAGCAAGGTCAACGTTACCAGCGATTACGAAGCGGAAGTCATCAGCATAGCCGTAGAGCTTGTTGTGAATTGCCTTCAATGACTCGATGTTGAGAGCCTCAATCTGATCAGCAGATGTAATCTGACGACGTGGGTTGTTGCCATAAAGTGTCTTAGTGAACTCCTTACCCATGATATAGTTAGGATCAGCCTCCATATTGCGGAAGTAAGGTACGTACATCTTCTTCAAGTTATCCAAGTCGGTCTGGTCGAAACGTGGAGCAGTGAAGTTAAGGTAAAGAAGCTGGAGAATAGTCTCGATATCCTTTGGAGAACCACCAGCACTTACTCTGTGCTCATAGCTGTCAACACCAAGTGATGCGTATGCGCTCTTGCCCGCGAGCTGCTTGCTAAGCTCATTAGCCGAGAACTCCGAGATACCAGACTGTCCCATAACCATACCGAGGAATGCACCGTTGTAGTACTCCTCGTCAGTAAGCATTGAGCAACCACCCTTAGATGTAGCGTTGATTACAACCTCATCGGCTTTGAGTGTTGAAGGACGAACAACAACCTTGATGCCATTCTTCAAAGTCCACTCTGTGAAGCCCAATGACTCGTTAACATCTGTTACCTTAGCCTTAGAACCTTTAAGCTTAACAGCTGGGTCGATAAGAGGCTTCTTAACAGTTGTGTCAGCGTATGGAGCAATCTCAGCAGCCGATACCTCAGCGATAATTGCCTTAACATCCTCCTCAGTAGGAATTGCCAAACCCTCCTTCTTTGGTGAGCGAACAAGAATTACGAGATTCTCGTTTGGCTTAACCAACTGTGCGTATGCAGTGTTGATGTCGTCAACAGTTACGTTGTTGATGAGCATCTGGTCAATCTGCCACTCGGTCTCTGCATCCATAATAGGTGTGCCATCTGAGTAGTTGTCGAGGTAACGCTGTGCATACTGGTCGTTAGTTACGTCGTTACGGTTAGTGTACTGACGCTCTGCATAGCGGAGAATCTCCTGCTGTGCACGCTCGAACTCACCAGCTGTGAAGCCGTGGCGACGCATACGCTCCATCTCAGTGTAAATAGTGCGAAGAGCATCGTCGAGACGACCCTCGTGAGCAGTTGCAGAGAACATTGTAGATTCCATAGTAGGGCAGATACCCATTCCACCCTCCGACATACCACCACCCAAAATTGGGGCGTCAGCCTTCTGTGAAAGCTCCTCGAAACGAGCGTTCATCATCTGCATTACAAAGTTCATAATGAGGTTTGTAGAGTAGCCGATGATGGTGTTCTGGAACTCCTTAGGCATAGCCTCACGACGAGCGAACATCATAACGCTTGACTGAGTGAGCTCAGGGTCAGAGAAGATAGAGATGATAGGCTCCTCGGTTGGAGGAACAACGATAACCTCCTTCTGAGCAGCATCAGCTGGCGATGCAGGAACGTCAACCATAAGCTCCTTGAGCTTGTTCTCAATGTAGTCAACGTCGATATCACCAACAACTACGATGGCCTGATACTCTGGACGATACCACTTCTTGTAAAAGTTCTCCAAAGATGTGTGGTCGAATGATTCAAGACCTTCAAGATAACCGATGAGGTTACGCTGCTCGTAGATGCTACCCTTGAACAAGTTACGAATCATATCGTTCTGAGCGCGAAGCTGTGCGCCATCACGTGTACGCAACTCCTCCTTGATAACGCCACGCTCCGAGTCAATCTCGGCTGGCTGCAACGCGATAAACTGCGACCAGTCGTGGAGAATAAGCATCGCTGTATCGACAGTGCCCTGACGTACAGGAAGATCCTTAATCATATACTCGGTGCAATCCCACGATGTGAAGGCGTTAAGATTGTAACCAAACTGAACACCGATAGTCTCCAAGTAGTTAATCATATCCTTACCTGGAAGGTTCTTGGTGCCGTTGAAGGCCATATGCTCAAGGAAGTGTGCCAAACCCTGCTGGTCGTCATCCTCCTGAACAGCACCTACGTCGTGATAGATGTAGAAACTTGCCTGACCCTTAGGCTTCTCGTTGTGGCGAATGTAATAAGTAAGACCATTATCAAGCTTACCTA
>X3_Alpine_Chamois__coassemble_42_pt1 | contig 12660 bp, 11 predicted proteins | sample X3_Alpine_Chamois__metabat2_high_PE_002 | metagenome-assembled genome bin X3_Alpine_Chamois | reverse complement strand
AATATATACAAAAAGGAGATGATGACAGATATATTAAATTAGTAAGTCACAATCCTCATCATGCACCTAAGGATATACCATTGGATACAATAAGAGCTTTAGCACTTATTAAGGCAAGTGTTAGATTTAATACGATGGGGTAGTATCACATTGGTGATAAAATGTTTCTACTTATATATCGGTAAGATGTCTACACTATCCATGGATTTCGGTGTGGGTTATAAATGTTTTGGAATGTAGCCAGTTGCCAATCGGTGACTGGCTTCTTTAGTGGTATTAACCTCTCGTGTCTCCGTAAATTCAGGGATGTCTATCTATAACTATGCATTATATATGCCTTAATAGTTTAAGCCGTATATAATTAAATTGATATTTAGATTACTATGAAAAAAGAACCTTAATTGATCAATACAAGAACTGCCGGACCTTTTTAGTGGTAGGTCTAATGAAGAAATGTGAAAGTGATTTTTTGGGAAAATGGTAGTGAACTAAACAATGTCCCTATGTAAATACACTACTTAAGTATAAGTGAACAATAAATCATACTTTAATTAGTAGAGGCATTAATAATAAAATTATTTCATTTATTTTAAGAGTTTATTTTATTAAAATAGAGAAAAATGTTATATTTGTAACAAATTAGCTAGTTCATATATAAACGCATTGAGTTTTGACTAGCCCATAATAATAAGCCTGATAGAGAACCTGTTCTAATCGATATGAATCAGAGTATATATCGTTTAGACGATATAAGCCTATTGTTAATATGAATACTAAATTTACTAAATATTTTACTAGCTGTAAGGGTGTTTTTCAAGGTGGAGGTTGCAAAGCCATTGCATATATCGGAGCTTACAAGAAAGCATATGAAAGAGGAGTGTTCTTTTCGGAATTAGCAGGAACGTCTGCAGGCTCTATAATTGCAGCATTAATTGCATGCGGAGCAAAACCTGAATATTTAGAAACCATAGTTAAAAATATAGATTTCAAGGATTTTATATCGGATTATGAAAAAGCAAAATGGTGGCAAACGCCTTTATTAAAGTGTATACTTCCCAAACAGTATAGGCATTATGCAAAATATTTGTCCTTATGTAGTTTGAAAAGGAACTATGGTATTTTTAAAATAAATGTTCTCGAGAATTTTATAGATAATCATTTAAGGCAATTAACAGGGTTGCAACACCCTGTTACATTTAATGATATAATCCCTAATTTACATGTAATTTCTGCAGATTTAGAAGAACATACTATAAAAGTTTGGAATAAAGAAAACACGCCTACAGAATCTATTGCAAAGGCAGTTTGTTGCTCTTGTTGTATTCCATTCTTTTTTCAACCTGTTGAAAAAAGATATGTGGATGGTGGCTTATTAAGCAATCTTCCCAGCTTTATTTTTGCGGAGGAACCTCATTACAATAGAATTTTAAATTTTAAGTTAGAAGTAAATAATTTAGATCGCAGAATATCTTCGTTTTACGGTTTTCTACTATCTATTTTTGATACGATTATAGAGGGAGCTTGTAATATTCAGCAAAATTTAAGTTATGACTTATTTGATGTATCAATAAAAATAGAAGATATTTCTGCTATCGATTTTGACCGCATTAATACTGATGTAATAGAAAATCTTATTTCCAAAGGGGAAGAAGCAATGTCAAATTTTCTTGATGAGGAACTAACATTTATATCTAATAGGCATCATACCTTATATAAGTTACAAACCAAAGAACAAATGCGATCATTGGTGTCATATATTAGTTTAGAGAGGCATAAGGAAATTTATGTAAGTTGTGAAAGTACATATTGGTGTTGGGAACTCTTTCTATCTTTGGTGCGATGGATAACAGATGAAACAAAGGTGACAGTGATAGTCTCGTCTACAATCCCTGAAAAATATAAAGAAGTAGAGAATGCGAGAAGAAGAATGCTTAATGCAATGGGATGCAATCTAATAACAAAGGATGGCTTGCCATTAACGGGCTACTTTTTTATGGAAAAGAAAGGTGTATGGAAAGGCATTATATTTAACGAGGATGATACGACTTTTTCTGCTAATTACTATTGCAACTCAATAGATAGCGATGTAATTAAAGAAGTTGTATTAAAATTGACGAAAGAAAGATTGACTACAGTATCTAAACCAAACCGGATTACTATTAAGCCAATTGAACCGTCTAAAATTATAAATAGGCTAAAAACAGAGATTATATACAAAGATGCTGACTTAAAATTTGAAACGGTTAATTTAGAGGATTTACACTTCATGAATCCATATATCCGAGCACTGAAGTACAAACAGATAGATAAAATGTATGAACTATATGAAAATGGGAATATTGTGCCTTTTTCAGCAGCGGTATTGTGTTTTGGAAAGAAAGAATCTATAATTTGTCCTCCAGTAGCTGAACGGCATAATGGTAAATTGTATATAATTGAGGGTAATACTAGATGTGTATATGCGTACAGACATGGAATTCATAAACTTAAAATAATTGTCGTAGATAATGTTATAACACCCATCCCTTGTGATACTAAAAAAACATATAAAGTATCAGATGTATTAATTTCAGATACTAAAATAACAGCAGGTAATAGATATCAAAATTTTGATTACTCGCATTTTAGACATATAGAAGAGACCGTACGCCCACATAAAGAATATATGTTATGACCACTTTGGATATTATAAATATTATTGCAGAAAATAATAAAGATATCGATGCGTTTCTTTTTCATTATTTCCCTTCAAAGAACCTTATCCAGGAACAACTTGAAAGATGGAGTACTTGTGAAAAGAATCATTTTGATTTAGCGATAAAAGTCCGTAATGAACTACATCTGCCTTTTTGGGATTCTATTATGGTTAAGACATTTGATAATCCATCCTATTCAAAGGTGATATTGGAAGCTGCATTACACCATAACCATAAGCAATCAAAATTTTTAGTGAAAGCCAACGATATTCAATATTCATCATTATTACATAATAGCTGTAATAAGCGGATCGCTGTCTGCTCATCTGTTATAATGAAGGATATGCAAAATAAGCATATTCCAATGTTAGATTTTCATATCCCAGTTAGCGATGTTAATCAAGAAGTCGTCGAAAATGTTTGTAGAATTCTAGGCCTCAAATCAGGTTATATATTGAATAGTGGGGAGTCATATCATTTTATATCATCAACCGTCGTATCTTGGGATGAATTATATATAACGTTGTGCAGGGCGCTACGTTTTTGCCCTATTATTGATCGAGCTTGGATTAGTCATCAATTAGAAGAACAATCATGCTCCTTGCGAATAAATAGGAAAAATGGTAAAATGCCAATTGTTGTAAGAGTCCTACATTAATTTATACACATCAACATTATCATCTGTTTTGCCCTATACTTTCATAAAGTGGAAGTATGGCACAAACGCTTATTGCCCGTGGTCAGGCAACAATCACAATACAGAAGGATGGTTACACGATAACCCAATCTCTTGGGGAGTACATTTTTCCCGCAGATCAGAGCGGAAAGATTCTCTCTGCAGTATCCGTTACATCTACAATCTCAGTAACCCTCGGCGATAGTGCCTTCACCAACTTTACTATTGGCACCATCTCCAAGCCGACGGGATTTTCATCCATTTCAGTCAATAACACCAATAAGACCGTAACATTTGCTGTTGCGGCTAATACTACCACTCTTGCTGACCACGGCAAGGTAGAGATCCCTATTGTTATATCTGGCACTACCTACAAACTCACTTTCGTATGGTCGAAAGCCAAGAAGGGAGATACTGGTGCAGCGGGTGTAGATGCCAATCTTCTCGATTGGGTTAAGGAGTGGAATACGGGCAAAACCTATATGCTTCCTACCGAGGCTCAGTGGGAGTATGCCGCACGCGGTGGCAATAAGAGCAAGGGGTACAAGTATAGCGGTTCTCCATATGTTGAAGCTGTTGCTTGGTATAGTTCTAATGGCGGTAGCACAAGCCACCCAGTCAAAGGAAAGCGAGCTAATGAGCTTGGACTGTATGATATGAGTGGTAATGTGTGGAAGTGGTGCTACGATTGGGATGGGACATATAGTGCTTCTTCTCAGAGCAATCCTACTGGTGCAAGTTCGGGACAATATCGAGTGTTGCGCGGTGGTAGTTGGGACGGCAATGCGTCTTTCTGTCGTGTTTCTAATCGCAGCAACAATACTCCGACGAACCGTAACTACGATTACGGCTTTCGAGTAGTTTGTATTCCTTAGTTTCGAGGAAATCACCGACTTTAATAATGGCGTTTGCCATTCTGTGAAAAAAAGAGAGCCTCAGCAACTGCTGAGGCTCTCTCATTCTTGCTTAGTGATTACCACAGTCGTGGTGGTCGCACGATTCGCCAGAATCCATAATAAAGCCGAGAAGATAGCCCTTGACAACCGCCTCGATATCGCCCTTACAGCCACGAATAACGCGTATGTTGTGGCTTTCGAGTTTGTTGAGTGCGCCATTGCCCATATTTCCTGCGAGCATCAGCTCGATGCCCATCTCCTCCATCACCGATGCAATGTTCGACTTACAGCCACAACCCTCAGGTGAGTCGAGACGTGAGCTACTTAGAATCTTGCCATCCTCAACCTCGAAGATGGTGTAGTAGGCACAATGACCAAAGTGGTCGTCGATATGTCCGTCGCGTGTAGGTACTGCAATTTTCATAGTTTCATACATTAAAAGAGGGCATTTTCTGACCCTTCCGAATTTAATGATAGGAGCTGACTAAAAATCATTTAGCCAGCTCCACACAATTTATCAAGCTAACCTATTACAAGTTAGGGTTAATCTTTGACCACTCCTCGATAGCTGGAACGATACCCAAAGTAACCAACTCGTCGCGCATCTTGCAGAGGTGAGCGTATGAAGCATCGAGCTTAGCAATCTCCTCGTCAGTGCCAACAGGCATCTTGTATGTGCAACCGTTCTGGTCGAGAACAGTGTCCATAGCCATCATAATGTGGTTGTACTTCTCGTTTGAAACGTATGTGCCAGCAGGGAAACGGAATGGCTCGCCACCCATTACCGAGCGAATCATCTCAACTGAGAGGTATGATGGGCTCTGGAATGAAGAGCGACCACGAAGCTTGATGATAGCTGCACCACCCTGGGTTACATCCTTCTTCATCTGCTCCCACTCCTCAGCTGGGAACTCCTCAGTGCCGATAATGTCAGTAAGCTTGCGGCCAGCAATCTTCACTGCGCTGCCGAAGACTGCCATCTGCTCGCCGTGGCCACCATATGTTGCGCAACCCTCGATCTCGCTCTGCATAACGCCGAACTTCTTAGCAAGTGCGCTCTTGAGACGTGTTGTATCCAAACCTGCAAGGGTAGTAACCTGACCTGGCTTCAAACCAGAGTAGAGAAGAGTTACGAGACCTGTAAGGTCGGCAGGGTTGAAGATGATAACAACGTGCTTAACATCTGGGCAATATGTCTTGATGTTCTTACCAAGCTGCTCAGCAATCTCACAGTTACCCTTCAACAAATCCTCACGAGTCATACCCTCCATACGTGGAGCACCACCCGATGAGATGATATACTTAGCATCCTTGAAAGCCTCAGCCACGTCAGTCGTAGCAGTGATATTAACGTTATCGAAACCGCTCTGGCGCATCTCCTCAGCAACACCCTCTGGTGAGAATACATCGTAGAGGCAGATGTTGTTAGTAAGACCCATCATAAGTGCGCTCTGCACCATGTTTGAACCGATCATACCGGCTGCACCAACAATGACAAGCTTGTCTTCTGTTAGAAAGTTCATAGTTGTAAAATGTTTTTTAAGTTATTTGTAATTCAAAATACTTCTCATCTTGCCTAATGCCTACTGTTGCAGTGTAAGCATCAACCTTGCAAAATTATGAAACATTCGAGGATATTGCAACTTTTTTACGAACAAAATTTACATCTTGCGATAAACGTGCGATATTCTCACTAAAATTTATACCTTTGTGGGTTGTTAGAGTGGTGTCAATGCAAAAATGTGGAGTAATTTTTGTTTGGCAAAAGAATATAATTGGCCTTTTATGAGCAGAGAGTTTACTACACGCCTATTTGTTGGCAGAGCCTACGAGTTGTTGCCCGAACTGCTACCTAATGGTAGGGTGGTTGTTATTACCGACGCTAATATCGATCGTCTGTATCCAGATTTGGTGCGTGGTTACGAACATATAATTATTGGTGTGGGTGAGGCGAGCAAGAGCCTTACAACGGTCGATACACTCTATCGCCGACTGATGGATATGGGTGCCGACCGCTCAACCTTTATACTCGGCATTGGTGGCGGTATAGTTACCGATGTCGCGGGCTTTGTGGCTTCGACATATATGCGAGGTCTCGATTTCGGTTTTGTATCCACCACTCTCCTTGGACAGGTTGATGCCTCGATAGGCGGAAAGAATGGCGTGAATGTCCTCGACTACAAAAATATGGTAGGCACGTTCTCGCATCCACGTTTTGTCGTTGCCGATGTCGAGATGCTGCGTACGCTACCTCTTAGGGAACTACGCGCGGGAATGGCGGAGGTTGTCAAAAGTGCTATCGTTGGCGATAGAGTGCTGTTCGACTATATTGCTGAGCATATTACCGACGATATCTATACAAATACTGCTGTTATGAACGATGTTGTAAGTCGTTCGGTTGCAGTGAAGATTGATGTCGTTAGTCAGGATGAGTGTGAGAAGGGCTTACGCCGTATTCTTAACCTCGGACATACCATTGCCCACGCCATAGAGAAGTGTACGCATAGCCTCAACCACGGTGAGGCTGTGGCAATTGGCTTGGCGTTGATGTCGAGGGCTGCGGTGCGCTTTGGTACGATGGATGCTGAGGATGCTAAGCGTATCGAGGAGGTGCTCATAGAACTTGGTTTCGACCTTACGCTACCTGTTGCACTATCTACGATGCTACGCGAGGTGCGCCACGATAAGAAGAAGCACGATAATATTCTGCGTGCTGTTCTTCCTGAGTGCATAGGGCGTTGCCGTGTGGTAGAGATGCCGTTTGACGAGTTTGAGAAGTTGTTTGTATAGATTATTGATGGGATATGGAGCATAAACGAGTGTATATACTTATTGCAGAGGGTTTTGAATGTGTCGAGGCACTTGCGCCAATTGATGTGATGTTTCGCGCAGGCATAGATTTGTGCCGTGTCGCTGTTGGCGGTAGCCTCGATGTACATTCGTCGCACAACCTCGTAACGTTGCGTTGCGATGTGTTAATCGAGGATGTTGATATGAGTGATGGTGTTGCGCTTATACTTCCGGGTGGTAATCCTGGCTACATAAATCTGCGTAATTCGACTCGGGTATGCCAGGTGGTTAGAGAGTTCTACAATAGCGGCAGACTACTTGCTGCAATATGCGGAGCACCTACGGTATTTGCTGCGGCGGGTATTGCTCGCGGACACAATATCACGTGCCACTCAACGGTCATTGACCAGATGGGCGACTATCGCTATACGGGCAATAGGGTGGTCGAGGATGGAGATATTATTACAGCTGCTGGTGCGGGTATCTCGGTCGATTTTGCCCTGGCAGTGGTTGCTCGCCTTGTAGATGCTGATACACTATCACGTGTCCGTCGAGGAATGGAGGTGTAGTGGGTATTAGTCGAGTAACCCCGCTTTGTAGTATAGCACAATCTGTTCGAGCATCTCATCCTCGCCTTCGGGGTCGTATTCGAGTTTTAGGTTGTTGCCGAACATTCGGGCTAACATCTGGTAGAAACCAGCGGTGAATCCCGAACGGAAATCTTTGATGATGTTGAATACTGTGTGGTCGGTCTCGCGGTCTATGAGTTTTAGTAGAATCTTTCCCTCGTAGCGTGTCATCTTCCACAGCATTGGCGTAATCTCCTCTTTCAGGGCGTCCTCAATCGCTTTGGTGTAAGCCTTTTTATCTTTGCGCTTTTCCAACTCGGCGAGCTTTTCATCGAGGTTTTCCATACGTTTAGCCGCCTCAACAGCAAGCGGATATACCTTCTTTACGGCGCGTACCATACGCTGATAATTCTTCAAATCACGCCCCTTGTGAAAGGCTGGTACGGTGCGTATTGTGATGTAAAGTATCGAGTCGCCACTACTATCTACGCCCCATCGAGCCGCTGTTGCGCCTCGCACGCGTTGCTTGCGACTTTGTGCCTCTACGGGCATTGTGGATGTTATCGCAATGCCGAGAAATAGGAGTATGTAGATAAGACGTTTCATATTTTCAACTACAAATATAAACGTTTTCACTCGAAGAATAGTTGTGTTTCGGAATATATTTCATATCTTTGTTCAGTTAACCTTAATATAAATGTGCTAAAAATGGTTGAAAAAGGATTAAAGCATCAGAGTGTGATGCGTGTCGTGGATGGTAATACTGCCGATTATATCGGCTCTGGTGATATGGCTGTGTTGGCAACTCCTGCGATGGTTGCATTGATGGAGAATGCTGCAATGATGGCTGTTGCTCCTCATTTGGCTGAGGGTGAGACTACTGTTGGCTCGATGATATCTACATCGCACCTTAAACCCTCGAAGGTAGGTGCAACAATCCTCGCTTCGGCAGAGTTGGTCGAGGTTGATGGCAGAAAGCTCAGCTTCAAGATTGCAGCATACGATGGCGAGACGCTCATCGGTGAAGGTGAGCATATACGTTTCATTGTCAATAGAGAGAAATTTTTGTCGAAACTATAAGATCTATAAATAGCGAATAGCAGAGACAAAATTTTGCTAATTCAAAACTTTACACTATATTTGCACCGCTTACGAGCAACGATTGAGCTATGGTGTAATGGTAACACAGCAGATTTTGGTTCTGTTATTCTGAGTTCGAATCTCGGTAGCTCAACCATAGGTCCGATTGGCAAGTAGCCTTTCGGACCTAATTTTATGTATGAGGTTTTGTGTGAAAGATTATATGGGACAGCGAATAAATAGGTTCAAGGAGGCGGCAAAGAGTGTGTTATCACGATTTTCATTTCGTACGGGAGTCATCGTTTTGGCGTCGTGTGTAGTGTTCTATATCCTCTCGTTTGCTCAGATGCTACTTCCAATCTCTGCTGCTACAAAGGGCGTGCTGTGGTTTGTGTTGTTTGGTATGGCAAAGACCACTCAATATGCAGGACTTGCCATCGTCGGAGTCGAAGGGTGGCGTCGTTTGAAGGGATGGTTTAGACGAAGAGATGCAGAAACGGATAAAAAAAGAGAGAATAAGGCGGAATAGTGCAGATTATTTCCTACCTTTGTCATCAGGGTTGTGGGGCTTAGACAATTGACCTCATACAAAAAAGAGTCATCCAAGTGGTATAACCTCGTTACTTTTTTGTATCTTTGTGCGATTGTAGCTGTTGTTTTGGCAAAATTTAATAAAAAACATATATGAACGTATCTTATAACTGGCTAAAACGCTATCTCGACACCGATTTGTCGGCGGAGCGTATGGCTGAAATACTTACTGAGCTCGGACTTGAAGTAGAGGAGTTCGAGAAGATTGAGACCATTAAGGGTGGTTTGAAGGGTGTTGTTGTTGGTGAGGTTCTCACCTGCGAGGATCACCCCGATTCTGACCACTTGCATATTACAACTGTCGATGTTGGTGCTGAGGCTCCATTGCAGATTGTCTGTGGAGCGGCTAACTGTCGTCAGGGCTTGAAGGTGATGTGTGCAACGGTAGGTTCGGTTCTCTATCCTATCGACTCAGACGAGGAGTTCAAAATCAAGCGTAGCAAGATTCGTGGCGTTGAGTCGCTCGGTATGTTGTGTGCTGAGGATGAGTTGGGTATTGGTCGCAACCATGATGGCATTATGGAGCTTCCTGCCGATGCTGTGGTGGGAACACCAGCTAAGGAGTATCTACATATCGCTGATGACTATCTTATTGGCATTGGTCTTACGCCTAACCGTGTAGATGCAGCTTCACATATCGGTGTGGCTCGCGATTTGGCAGCATACTTGAAGAGCCGTGGCGAGCGTGTTGAGTTCAAGCTTCCATCGGTTGATGGCTTTAAGGTTGACGATAATTCGCGTGTTATAGAGGTTGAGGTTGTAAACCAGGAGGCTGCACCTCGTTATGCGGGTATTACGGTTAGTGGTTGTAAGATTGCTCCGTCGCCTGAGTGGATGCAGAACGAGTTGCGTGCTGCGGGCATCAACCCAAAGAACAACTTGGTCGATATCACTAATTATGTTCTCTTCGAGTTAGGTCAGCCTTTGCACGCCTTCGATGCCGATAAGATTGAGGGTGGAAAGGTTGTTGTTCGTTCGGCTGTCGATGGTGAGAAGTTTGTAACGCTCGATGGCGTTGAGCGCACGCTTACGTCTAACGATCTTATGATTTGCTCGGCCGAGCGACCTATGTGTATCGCTGGTGTATATGGTGGTCAAGATTCGGGTATTACGGATGAGACCGTAAATGTCTTTATCGAGAGTGCATATTTCCATCCAGTATGGGTGCGTAAAACAGCTAAGCGATTTGGCCTTAACACCGATGCTTCGTTCCGTTTCGAGCGTGGTATCGACCCAAATATTCAGGTCTATGCCCTCAAACGTGCTGCAATGCTTATGCAGGAGTTGGCAGGTGGTCGCATTACAAGCGAGATTATTGATATCAACCCTACGCCAGCCCAGCACTTCGAGTTCGACTTCTCGTTGGAGCGTGCTCGTAAGCTCATTGGTAAGGATATCGACGAGCAGACCTTTATGACTATTCTCTCGGCATTGGATGTCGAGGTGCGCGGCCGTGAGGGTGAGGTGTTGCACGTAGCTGTTCCTCCTTATCGAGTAGATGTTCAGCGTGAGGCAGACCTCGTAGAGGATGTATTGCGTGTCTATGGTTACAACAATATCGAGGTCTCAGACCACGTAAATTCGGCACTCTCTTACGCTCCAAAACCAGATAAGAGTCGTTTGCAGAATATCGCGTCGGACTTCCTCTCGGCAAATGGTTACACTGAGATTATGTCTAACTCGCTTACTAAGGCGTCATACTATGAGGGTCTAAACTCATATCCGATTGACAAGTGTGTCAAGATTATGAACCCACTCTCTCAGGATCTTAATGTTATGCGCCAGACGTTGATGTTCAATGCGTTGGAGGCTGTTGAGTTGAATGTTAATCGTCGTAACGCCAACTTGCGTATGTACGAGGTTGGTAACTGTTATGCCTTTGCTGCGGAGAAAGCATCAGAGGATAATACGTTGGCTAAGTACGAGGAGAACTATCGTATAGGCATCACGGTTATAGGTCTTGCTACACAGCTATCTTGGAACTCTAAGGCTGAGGGCTCGTCATTCTTTACGTTGCGTGCAATAGTTGAGAAGTTATTGAAGCGTTTCGGTATCGAGCTATATGGCTTGCAGTGTGAGTCGTTGGAGTGCGATTTGTATGCTGATGCAATCGTATTCAAGCAGGGCCCAAAGGAGGTTTTGCGTATGGGTGTTGTGTCGCCTGTCGTACGTAAGAAGTTTGATATTAAGCAGGATGTATATTTTGCTGAGATTGACTTCGATCAGCTTGTCAAGATGACAAAGAAGCAGAAAATACAGTTCAAGGAGCTCTCTAAGTTCCCTGAGGTTAAGCGCGACTTGGCGTTGTTGGTTAATAAGAGTGTGTCGTTCTCTGAGCTTCGTTCTATTGCCTTCTCGGCTGAGAAGAAGTTGTTAAAATCTGTGTCGTTGTTCGATGTCTATGAGGGTGATAAACTTCCTGAGGGTAAGAAGTCTTATGCTTTGAGTTTCATTCTTGAAGATAAGAACCAGACACTCACCGATAAGCAGATTGAGCGTACGATGTCCAACATTCAGACACAGCTCGAGCAGAAGGCTGGTGCTGAGGTCAGAAAGTAGAGTTGTCATTCAGCGATAGGTCGCCGAGATTGATATATTTCTTTGTAGCAGTCGCCATTAATTAGGCGACTGCTACTTATTTGTGTTATAGTCCATAAATTCATAGATTTTTTTTGTATCTTTGCCATCATAATGATGGGGCTTGTAGGATTTGCTTTTTGCAAAGATGAATCGTTCAAGTGATACGTCATCATTACTATATGTTATCGTTGCTCGAATGATTGATAGGGAGACCATAGACAGGATTTATGCTGCCGTCAATATCGTAGATATTGTCGGTGATTATGTTACGCTCAAACGTAAGGGCGTAAACTATGAGGCGTGCTGTCCTTTCCATCAGGAGAAGACCCCGTCGTTCAAGGTCTCGCCCGCACGAGGAATCTATAAATGTTTTGGTTGTGGTAAGTCTGGCAATGCGGTGAACTTCATTATGGAGAGCGAGAATATCTCCTATCCTGAAGCCTTGCGTGTTGTTGCAAAACGTTATGGCATCGAGATTCGTGAGGAGGAGATGACCGATGAGCAGCGTGAGCGTAATAATAATCGCGAGAGTATGTTTGCCCTGAATCAATGGGCGTCAGACTACTTTAAGAGGTATATGTTCAACGAGGAGGAGGGGCGTAGCATTGCTCTTACCTACTTCTCGTCATATCGTGGCTTTTCGGATGCCACTATTCGTAAGTTCGAGCTCGGCTTTTGTCCTACAAGTGGTACCCGTTTTTCGGATGATGCCAGGGCTGCTGGTTATAAGGAGGAGTTCTTGCTATCTACGGGACTCAGCATTAAGCGTGAGAGCGATGGAG
>X3_Alpine_Chamois__coassemble_41_pt1 | contig 12792 bp, 8 predicted proteins | sample X3_Alpine_Chamois__metabat2_high_PE_002 | metagenome-assembled genome bin X3_Alpine_Chamois | reverse complement strand
CACGCGAGCGGCGCACAGCATCCGATATTGCCTCTATGGCCACATCCTGACCCACAACCCTACGGTGCAGCTCCTCCTCCATGTTGAGCAGCTTCTCGCGCTCGGATTGCAGCATGCGCTTCACGGGTATGCCCGTCCAACGCGATACCACCTCGGCGATATCGTCTGCCGAGACCTCCTCCTTAATCATTGCCGTGTCGGCTGTCAAGCGCAACTCCTCCTCCAAGCTTGCCACACGTCGCTCCAAATCTACAATTGTGCCATAGCGCAACTCCGCAACACGACCATAATCGCCCGCACGCTCAGCCTGCTGTGCCTCAATCTTCGAACGCTCAATCTGCTCCTTCAAGTTTTGCAACTCTTTGAGACGCTCACGCTCCGACTGCCACTTAGCTCTGAGTGCTGCGTAGTGTGCCTTCTGCTCCTCAATCTCGCCATCGAGGCGTGTTATACGCTCCTTGTCTCCCTCACGACGTATCGCCTCACGCTCGATTTCGAGCTGGCGAATACGGCGGTCGAGCTGGTCAATCTCCTCTGGCACGGAGTTCATCTCCAAACGTAGGCGTGATGCCGCCTCGTCGATAAGGTCGATAGCCTTATCCGGAAGAAAACGGTCCGAGATGTAGCGGTGCGAGAGCTCGACCGAGGCAATGATAGCCTCATCCTTAATGCGCACACGATGGTGATTCTCGTAGCGTTCCTTCAAGCCACGCATAATGGATATTGCATCCTCCTGCGTAGGCTCATCGACCATAACACGCTGGAAACGACGCTCCAACGCCTTATCCTTCTCGAAATATTTTTGATACTCGTCGAGCGTCGTTGCACCTATGGTGCGTAGCTCGCCACGTGCCAATGCAGGTTTTAGGATGTTTGCGGCATCCATCGCACCATCACTCTTACCAGCCCCCACCAACGTATGTATCCCGTCGATAAAGAGCAACACCTCGCCATCTGCCGCCGTAACCTCCTTGACCACAGCCTTCAAACGCTCCTCGAACTCGCCCTTATACTTCGCACCAGCAATAAGTGCTCCCATATCGAGCGAGTAGATAACTTTATTTTTCAGATTCTCAGGCACATCACCATCGACAATACGGTGGGCAATACCCTCGGCAATAGCGGTCTTACCAACACCCGCCTCACCCACCAAGATTGGGTTATTCTTGGTGCGGCGCGAGAGAATCTGCAACACACGTCGTATCTCCTCGTCACGACCGATTACCGGGTCGAGCTTACCCGACTTTGCACCCTCATTTAGATTGATGGCATACTTGCCAAGGGCATCGAACTCCATACTCTCGGTTGCCGAGCCGATACTCTCACCCTTACGAAACTCCTTGATTGCCGCCAACAACTGCTTCTCTGTTACGCCAAGGCGCGAGAGTACGTCGCGCACCGACGAACGCTCCTTAGCTAACGCAGCCACGATATGTTCCACCGAGGCATAACGGTCATTGAACGAAGATGTTAGCTCAACGGCACGCTGAATGACTGCCGACGTCTCACGCGAGAAGAAGATGTTATCTTCCGCACCATCGACACGTGGCAGACGACCAAGCAAATCGTTAAGTTCCGCACGTAGCGATGCCATATTACACCCAACACGTGCGAGCAGATAGCTCGCCAACGAGCCATCCTCCTTTGTTGCAGCCACAGCAATGTGCAGCGGCTCAACTGACTGTTGCTTACGTTCACGCGCCAAAGTCATCGCCTCCTGCAACAACTCTTGCGCCTTGATTGTTAGTGTGTTAATGTTCATAATATATATAGTTTTGTTTTAATTATCGTTCCACTACTCCCTCTTGATTCAAAACTCTTGCCACACCCAAAAAGAAGAAATTATGTCATTTAGAAGAGACAAAACGACAACCAAAGGTCCGAAAAACGGAAATATTCTTGTCATAATGACAACATCGAGCGACAATCTGACTATATAGCAAGAATTTGACGATAGGTTTAGCTACCTCAATTTTCTTGTTTCAAATATTTTTTCTACCTTTGGGAGCAGAATATTAACTAAATAAGTATAAGAGAATGAAGAAGTTTTTTGCACTTGTAGCTATGGTGGCGATAAGTTTTACCGCCGTAGCAGATGAGGGTATGTGGCTCTTGCCATATATCAAGAAGATGAATAGTAAGGATATGAAGGCTCACGGCTGCAAGCTCAAAGCCGAGGATATCTACTCTGCTAAGAAGTCGTCGTTGAAGGATGCCATCGTGGTGTTCGGTGGCGGCTGCACGGGTGAGATTGTATCGCCTAACGGTTTGCTCTTCACCAACCACCACTGTGGTTACGACGCTATACAGAAGCTCTCGTCTGTCGAGCACGACTACCTCGCCGATGGTTTCTGGGCTAACAACAATTCGGAGGAGCTCCCAGCCGAGGGTCTATCGGTACGCTTCGTGCGCCATATCTTCGACGTTACGACAGATGTTGTAGGCAACATTCCATCTACTGCCAGCCAGAGCGAGTATGAGCAGATGATGAATGGCAATAAGCATCTGGTAGAGAACCGCTTGAAGGAGCAGTATCCAGGTATGCAGATTTTGATTCCATCGTTCTTCGGTGATAATCAGTTCTTCGCATTCGTATATGAGGTATATACCGACATCCGTCTGGTAGGTACTCCTCCATCGTCGATTGGTAAGTTTGGTGGCGACACAGACAACTGGATGTGGCCACGCCACACGGGCGACTTCTCAATCTTCCGTGTTTATGCTGGCAAGGACAACCGCCCTGCTCCATACTCTGAGGAGAACGTGCCTTACAAGGCTGAGAAGTGGCTCAACATCTCGCTCGACGGCATCGAGGAGGGCGACTTCGGTATGATTATGGGCTTCCCAGGCTCTACCGAGCGTTATATGACATCGTCGGAGATTGACTATATGTTGGAGGTGGACAACCCACAGCGCATCTACATCCGTGGTGAGCGTCAAAAGATTTTACGCGAGGCAATGGATGCCGACCAGGCTATCCGCATCAAGTATGCATCGAAGTATGCTCGCTCGTCTAACTATTGGAAGAACTCAATTGGTATGTCGCGTGGTATCGAGAAGCTCAACGTGCGTGATAAGAAGGCTAAGCAGGAGGCTGAGTTCCAGGCGTGGGCTGAGAAGAATACCCTCCCTGTGGAGCGTTTCGTGGATGCCCTATCGCTTATCGAGCGTTCGCAGACCGAGGCTCGCAAGGAGCACGCCACTATCCAGTACCTCATGGAGGCATTTATGCAGTCGGTGGAGCTTGTACAGACCGTGCTTGGCGTACGCGATATCGAGCAGTTCTACAAGGACTACGACGCTACGACCGACCGTGCTGTGGCTAAGCGTATGTTCCAGATTTATCGTGAAAACAACGAGCTTCTGCCATCTATCTACAACAAGATTGATGTGGAGTTTGGTGGCGATTCGGACAAGTATGTAGATTGGCTCTACGACAACTCGAAGCTTACGACCTATGACAGCTTCCTTGCTATCGGCAAGCTATCAGAGGAGGAGCAGGAGGCAGCATTTATGAACGACCCTGTAACCGAGCTTGCTACATCTATTATTGACCTATACCGCCAGCTTTCGCCAGCTGCATTTTCAACTACACCTCTCTACAATGAGGGTCATCGTCTCTACATCAAGGGTCTTATGATGATGCAGCCCGAGAAGGCGTGGGCATCGGATGCTAACTTCACAATACGTCTAACCTATGGTAACGTATTGCCTTATAGCCCTGCCGATGGCGTAGTTTACACCCACTACACAACACTCGACGGCGTTATCGCCAAGGAGGATAAGTCGAACCCCGTGGAGTTCACCGTGCCAGAGCGTCTCAAAGAGCTTCACGCAGCAAAGGATTATGGCCGCTATGCCGATAAGAATGGCGACCTTCCTGTTGCCTTCCTCGTGAACTGCGATATTACGGGTGGTAACTCAGGCTCTCCTGTGATGAATGCTAAGGGTGAGCTTATCGGTTTGGCGTTCGACGGCAACTGGGAGGCTATGTCTGGCGATGTTGCCTTCGAGCCAGAGTTGCAGCGCACCATTGCAGTAGATATCCGCTACGTACTCTTCGTAATCGAGAAGTTTGCGGGTGCTGGCTGGTTGCTCGACGAACTTACCATCAAGTAGTCCACACTACGAGTCGCATAAAAATGTGGGTTGGCCTTTGTGGTCAACCCATTTTTTGCTACCTTTGCGCTATGGAACGACACATTGATATTAACGAATATAGCTACGAGCTTCCCGACGAGCGTATTGCCAAGTTTCCGTTAGCAGAGCGTTCATCGTCGAAGTTGCTGATATACAATAACGGTGAGATTGGCGAGAGCCATTTTAGAAGTGTTGCAGACTACCTGCCCAATGGAGCTACGCTCATCTTCAACAACACACGTGTAGTCCGCGCCCGCATCGTTATGCACAAGGCATCGGGCGCACGTATCGAGGTCTTCTGCCTCGAACCCCACAACCCTGCCGACTATGAGCGTGCCTTCGCCACAAAGGGTGAGAGCGAGTGGAGCTGTATTGTTGGCAACTTGAAGAAGTGGAAGGAGGGGGAGATAGGCATCGACTTCGAGATGGGGGGCACGATGCAGACTCTCCGAGCCGAGATTGTCGAACGCGGCACACGTGAACATATCGTGCGTTTCCGCTGGTCTGCCGACTGCACCTTTGGCGAGCTGCTCGAAGCACTCGGCCGCATTCCCATCCCACCATACCTCAACCGTGAGAGCGAAGAGATAGACAATACCCGCTATCAGACGGTTTATGCTCGCTTCGAGGGGTCGGTGGCAGCACCCACCGCAGGTCTGCACTTCACACCAGAGCTTATTGCCGAGATGCGCAGTCAAGGATTTAGTTTCGAGGAGGTTACGCTACACGTAGGTGCTGGCACGTTCCTCCCCGTAAAGGACGATGATGCTGCACAACACCCTATGCACACCGAGCATTTTGGAGTTACGCTAAGCGCACTACGCAATCTTCTATCGAACATCGACAATATTGTTGCCGTAGGCACCACATCGGTTCGCACGTTGGAGTCGCTGTCGGCACTTGCGTGGCGCATAAAATGCCGCGGAGATGCTGAGTGCGAGAGAGTTATTGGTCAATGGGAGTTGTATGACATACCTGCTGAATTTGGCGGACGCGAGGCGTTGCACACTCTTATCGAATATATGGAACAGAGAGAGTTAACGCAGATGAAAGCGGCTACGCAGATTATGATTACGCCACTTGGCTACCGCTTCCGCATCGTGCGTTACATAATAACTAACTTCCACCAGCCAAAGTCAACGCTGCTGCTACTCGTCAGCGCATACGTAGGAGAGGATTGGCACAGGATATACGACTATGCCCTTGCCAACGGTTTCCGTTTCCTAAGCTATGGCGACAGCTCACTGCTCAAAGTCGATAGAGCGGAGCCTACCACTTAGGCTTTATACCTATGAATATCTGAAAGTTGATGCCAGGCATTGGGCGTGATAGCACCGATAGGTAATCTTCATCGAAGAGGTTGTTCACCACACCACGTATGGTAAGGTCAGCCCAACGGAATTGCAGCGACTTCTCTAACGATATGTTACTCATAAAGTATTCGGGGAGTTTACCCGTGAGTGTATAGTCGTTCGACGACATTGTGAAACGCTCGGAGTAGTAGCACCACTTATATTGAAATATCCAGCTACGCCACGCAAGACGACCATTTATGGTTGCCGTAAACTCGGGTACGTAGGGGAGTTGCTTGCCCACCGAGCGGTCGGCTGGCGATAGTTTCTCGCCACAGTTTATAGATGGGGTCCACGAGAAGTTTGCATCTGCCATTATGCGCCAATCGCCACCCAGCGCAACCTCGCCATTTAACTTCAACTCAACACCATAGGCGTGAACATCCTTAATATTTCGGGGCGAGAAGAAGCCCTTGGTCGTAGGTAGCCAAATAATCCAATCGTGAATATATGAGTCAAACCACGTGGCAGAGCCTTGTAGCGCATAGCGCGACTCCTTGCCCACGGAGAACGAGATACCAGCATCGTAGCTCCAACCACGCTCACTTCGCAAGTCGGGGTTACCACCAGGCATAAAGTAGAGGTCGTTGAGCGTAGGAAAACGGTAGTTGCGCGATACGGATGCCTTAGCCACAATGTTACCACGCTCCGAGAGTACACCATCTACGAACAGTGCAGGGATGATTGGCGTCAGCTTAGTGCCGAATAGCTCCTCACGCACCACCAAACCCATACCAAAACGCTTCGTAGGTCGCCACTTTGCCGAGAGCGAGCCAGAGAGCTCGACACGAGCCTGATTATACCCCACAATGCCACTACCCCCATCCTGCAAGACGATGCTTCTATCGCGGCTCTCAACGAAGTGCTGGTGTAGCGACAACGACGCTGCAAAGAGCCACTTGCTACCTATGTAGTATTCGCCATCAGCCCTGCCATATAGTGTGTTAACCTTCGAGCGGGATTCGGTCATCGGTACCATTATCCCATTTCCTGGGTCGCGCTTATAGTCATACGCCATCGAGGTGTGTACATATCCACCACTCACCGACATCTTCCACGCCGAGCGCAGATGCTCCCACGAGAGCACGGTGCGCAAGGTCTGCTCACGCTGACGGTTCTCGAACTCGGTGTCATCGGCATAGTCGGTGGTGAGCAATGGCAGCTCACGGTTCGAGTTTATGTACCACGCATTCAGCCCTATACGGTCGCCACGTCCCGTATTATAGTATGCCTCCTGCAAGATGTGCATATCGCAATATGCTCCGCTACGGTTGCGCTCCTTGGGATAGTACTGCTCGACAATGTTCATATCCTCATCGTAGATATTCAGACGCTTATCCCTATTTATATATTTGAAGTCGTTAGCCGACGAGCTTACTACCACACGTGTCTGCGTCTGCCAATGGTCGTTGCCCCACGCAACACGTAGAAACTCATCGAAACTCCTGAACGAGCCTATGCCCTGCACATACTCCAACTTAAAACCATCGTAGTTCTGAGGACGTGTCGTGAGGCGTACCGAGCCACCCAAGCCTCCACCCGTATCATTCACTGACGAGGTGCCGTGCAGCAACGTAGCATCGTCGATAAAGTATGATGGAATCATCGAGAAGTCGGTGGTACCGAGCATCGGATTGTTAATCCTCATACCATTCCACGTAACTTGCGTATGCGATGCCGATGTTCCTCTAAACGAGACTGTTGCCAACGTGGCACGACCATAGTTCTTGACAAATATCGAGGAGTTAAACGCCAAAACATCGCCCAGCGAGAGGGCTATACTCTCCTTCAACGCCAACGAGTCGAGTGTTGTCTGCTGTATGCCAATCTCACTTATTGGGCGGCTACCCACGACCGATATCTCCTCGATGTCGAAATGTTGCTCCTGAGCCAATAGGAGCTGTGGCAGGAGCAGAAACAGGGCGAGTATGTATCTTAGTCGTTGCATAGGCTATTTCCAACAGAATGAACCAGGTATAATACCGACATAAAACTCGTCAAGAAGCTCACCATCAGCCGAATAACGATAGATGATGCCCTGCTGCGAATAGTCGATAGCATCGGCGACATATACCTCGTTGGTCGCGGGGTCTATGGTCAGTCCGTAGTATATCGTGCCACAATCTTCGAGGAAGGGTCTCACAGGAATACGCTCGGCATCCACCGCCATGGCCCACACATCGCCATTTATCCAATAAAGCGTGTCGCCCGCGCCATTCAACTGCACCTCCGAGGGGGCATCGCCACGACGGAAGGTAAACTGCGCCTCGATGCTTAGCGTTTCGGGGTCGATACGGTAGAGTGATGGTGCTTCATAGCCATATGGCGAACCCTCATATCCGCCATCGGTTACAGTCCATAGCTTACCATAGCAGTCCAAGGCGAGCGACGTAGGCTGTATGCCAACCTCCAACTCAGCTACAATCTCGTCGCTACGTGTGTCGATTTTGAGTATTCTATTTTGGTACGACCAGCAATTTACATATAGGTAGTCGCCCCACTGCACCATCTGCTCCGTTGAACCCTGCTCCATAGTCATACGTGGCACCTCGATATAGCCTATTATCTCATATCGCTTAGGGTTTACGATGAATATACGGTTATCCCAAATCTGGGTTACGTATGCCTTCTCGTCAGAGATGAAGTGTATGTAGCGTGGCGAGGTGAAGCCCAAGAAGCGCCCCAACTCCTTGAAGCTATCGCTATCTATTGCAAAGATTACGTGCGAGTTATTTACAACCACCCACCCTACACCGTTGTGTATGGTCATCGACTGTGCCACGTCGCCGAGCTTCATTGCATTGGCACGATAAAAGATCTCGTTTTCGACACGCTTAGTCTCTGGGTCGTAGTACGATAGCGTGGCATTGCCATACTGGAAATTACCCTCGTTGCAGATAAAGAGACCTCTGTCGGATATCTCCACATCGAAATCCTCAACAAGACCATAGTCCCACTCCATACAACTGCCTGCAAGGAGCAAAATCAAAAACAATAACCACCTAACGCTCTTCATTTTACCTCAATATTTCGCTTACACCACAAACCTCCGTAGATAGCTCACCAAGCCATCCGCTCTTAGCCTGCACGCCACACTGAATCTTCACAAAGTCAATGTACTCCAACTCGATAGCCTCACCACAGATATCCACAGCGTTGGCAATATCGAGGCTATTTACCGCATTCTTCGAATCTATCGTCGAGTTATTATCGGTATATCCCCAATCATAGGCTGGCTGCACCCACAGCGAGCCGTTACCCGACTTATCGTAGTTACGCGCTTCGAGGCGTGTGCCACGCAACGTATAGCTATCCGCTGCAATCCACTGAGGATAGTAGCTATCCTGATTATGGAACTGGCTGAGGTAGTCCACACAACCACTATTACCGAGGTTATCGTACCACTCGACAGACATAGCTGCACCCGATGGGCGATAGTAGGTTACCTCATACTCCTGAATGGTCTCCTCCTTGCCCCACTCCGAGCCACGTAGCTCATACCACGTATCGTCTGCCATACCGTTGCCATTCTCATCCTGCATAACCCACACTATACCTGGCTCCGACGAGCCATCGAACGAGTTTCCCTTGATAGCCTAATCGGCACCCTCACCATTCTCGACACTATGGTCGAAGCTCACCACGATATATCCGCCAAAGGCACCAAGCGAGACCCACATACCCTCTCGCATACGCTTCTCGGCATAAGCCGTGGCACTCTCGGCACTATACTCCTCGCCAGTAAAACCACCCGTACGCAACTCGCCGATAAACTGACCTGGGGCAGGGGTATATTCCACCACTCGTTCAAACGCCGACTGCGAGGTAGCACTACGCTCACGGCGGAACTCGCCATTGCGATATACCTTTACGTCGAACTCTCGAGCCACACTCTGCTCGCCCGCCTCTGTGCGTAGCTTAGCCGTAGCTCGAAGCGTATAGTCGCCCGCACTATCTGAGCTAAACAGATAGTATGGCTCGGTGGCACCCTCCACAACGCTACCATCGACCTCCCAGCTATACTCCACACCATCCGTATCACTCACCGCCGTAGGCTTGATACGCAACACACGGCCCTCGACCGTATGGTACTTACTACGCTCGAACTCATAGACAAAGGGGATATCCTTAGCATCGACAACCGTAATCTTAACACTATCGCTTGCCTCGCCATCGCTATTCTTCGCAGTCGCCTCGATAAGGTATTCGCCCAGCGCCACAGCCTCAAAGCGGTAGCTGTCGCCCTCGGCAACCCTCTCGCCATTCAACGTCCAGAAAATCTCGGTCTCCAACTCCGTTTTACGGATATTTGCCCTCAGTTCACGAACATAGCCTATCGCCACCGTCGTATCATCCATAGCAATGTCTATGGTAGGCACCTCACGCTCTACAACATCTATGCGCATCTCCTCACTATCGCTACCCACCTCATTCTCAACTGTTAACAACACATATACCTCGCCAACAGCCTCGGCATAGTAGATATAATCGGGCTCTGTGCCAACAACCTCTCCATCTATCATCCACTCGAAGGTTGCACCATCTGCCTGACGATACTCCGGAGCAAGACGAATCTCCTCGCCCACCTTAACACAATACTCGCCACTGCCCTCCACAATAATCTCAGGAGGGAGGATGGTTATCACCTCGTCGCGGTTACACGACGAGGCAACAATCATCACCACACTTAAAAACAATATATCTAAAACTCTCTTTATCATATCTTATTCAAAACGCACCGTAACATCGTCGTATGCAAAGTAGGATGGTTGCGAGAAGCCGTAGCCATTATCGCTCGAACCCAAGATGTTGAACTCCACCATTATAACCTTGCCCAACTCGCTCAAATCCCACTTAGCCCACTCCATAACAAAGTGCTCAGGGCCGTTGCAGAGATAGAACTCCGATGTTGTACTATTACCCTCGGCATCATATCCCGTGGCAACGACCTTCACGTAGTCGTTCTCACCGATATTCTCCGTTAGACCATTACCGTCAGCATAACAGCTAATGGCGTAGCAGGAGTTGTTTACCCACATATGGTCGATTACACGCGCCTCGCCATCTGCGAAGTAGAAGTATGGCAACACCTCGGTCATATTGTACTCCGAACCATCAATATAGCCGTAGTGGATACCAAAGTTTGCCGAGCCATTGTGGCCACCAGCACCCTCTGGGCCATAGACCGTCATCTGGTGTTCATACGTGCTATAGGTCTCATAGTCGGTAGAGGCGTAGTTCGATACCACGTGGCCACCACCCCAAAATACCTGCGAGCCATAGTTCACAGGGAACTCCGAGGCGAGGTAGGTGTTACCATCATCGTACCAATGGTAATCGCAACCACGCATCTCGCCCGAATAGCCCATATCGCCATAGGTAAGTGGGCCTCCATATTCTGGCGTATCAATAAGGTCGCTCCACAAGGTTACCGTATGGTCGTAGTAGCTACTCGTAGATGCATCATAACCCGTAATCGTATAGGGTTCGAAACGCTCAGTACCATCGTCGAACGACAACACTCTCAACTCATATTTAGGCTTCTCTACAAGGTCAGCCTTCGCAATGGTTGTCGCCACGCGCATCGTAGCACCCGCCACGAGGTCCTTCTGAGGTGTCTTACTCTCGGTAAACGTAGAGCCATCGGCAAAGCAATAGGTAAATTGCAGATTTTTACCCTCGATATCAGCTGGCAGCAGTACCATTGCCGCCATAACGCCCTCATTCGCCTCTTGCAACGCAACGCCATCGCCAAAACTTAGCGTAATGGTGTCGCTGCCATTGGCAACCTCACTACTCCACTCGCCTACGCTAAACTCATAGTTGCACTCGCCAGCGACCAGCGCACCGTCGGCATCGAGTGTAATAGATACAAGTGCTGGCATATCGCTATCTGCGCTCGTCGTATCGAACCACAGATAGGCGGTCTTATGCTCCAAATAGAAGCTATTATACTCATCGAGCGTGGCGTAGCCAAAGTCGCCATCGTTACCCAAGTTACCATCTGCCGTCTGCTCGGCAAGCACCTTAGCACCCTTTGCCACACCCGTCATATTATAGAATATATGTCCTGTGCCTACAATACCGACACCAGCCTCGAAACGGAACTGCGCCAAGCTACAATCGGTAGCAATCGGCAAACTCTTGTTCTCACCCAGCCAAACATAATCACCACTACTCCAATAGAATGGTATAGCATCAGCCTGAGGCACTCCAAACGAGGTACGTGTATCAGCCCCGTTCGTACCCTCGATAACCTCAACAGTCCTCGCGTTGTCAGCCAACGCCACTTGCTCATCTACTCTCTCGCACGACGCCAAGCAAACTACCATTGCCAAGAGCGTCAAAAAAATTCTACTACGCATAGTCTTACGAAGTTTTAGTTTACATATCCTCCCAAGGTGAAGGTTCCTGATTGTTCGAGAGCGAAAAACCTCGCTCCACCGCTACGCTCACCACCTCGATGGATGGTCGAACATAATTGTCGTGCGCCACACGACCTGTCAACTTGTCTGTCTCCATAACGTTGTGTAAATTAATGGTTTGTGAATAGTCATTCCCCGTAACAAACACAACGAGACTATGCCATAACGAGCCACCCTCGGCACTAAGGTTATGCACCCTATGCCGACCCTGACATATACAATATGCCCCTATGGTCGCTCCTACATTCATATAATAACTCGATAAAAAATCAAGTCGCAGACTGCCCATTCGCCGCAGGCATAATCTCGTTATAAACGCTTGGCAGGTCTTCTGACTCGCTCCTGTTTACGATGCCTTCCCAGGGCTCTACCCCAGTGGCTTTAAGATGTCGTAAACAAATTAGGAACTCACAGCAGCGGGAACTGTCCGGGATTTGCACCCGATTCCCTTTTAATTCTACTTGGACTTGCAGCCCAAAGAAACCAATGCTGGCACAAAGATACAAATTTTTCGACAAATGCAACAATTACCACATTTTTTTCACCCAAAAAAACCCTATTCGCCACATAGAGTTCTCTTTTTCACTTTTTTTAGTAACTTTGCACCGGAATATTGACTTTTAAGATATGGCAGGAAGTAATTTTGTTGATTACGTAAAGATATTTGCACGTTCGGGCCACGGTGGTGCAGGCTCGTGCCACTTTCGTCGCGAGAAGTTCGTAGCTTTCGGTGGACCGGATGGTGGCGACGGTGGTAAGGGTGGTAGCATCATTTTGCAGGGCGACAGCCAATATTGGACACTCATCCACCTAAAATATAAGCGACATCAGTTTGCCGAAGATGGTGAGAATGGCCACGGCGCACGCTCTACGCT
>X3_Alpine_Chamois__coassemble_40_pt1 | contig 12810 bp, 8 predicted proteins | sample X3_Alpine_Chamois__metabat2_high_PE_002 | metagenome-assembled genome bin X3_Alpine_Chamois | reverse complement strand
CTCTACGATAGGTTGGTTGCCGACGAACCTGCGCCTGCGGAGCAGAGAGCTAAGGTAGAGCCAACACCAGCAGATAGGCCAACGCCAGAACCTACACCCGCTTATGACGAGCCATCGACAGAGCGTTATGATGCTCATTATGAGGATATACAGCAGGAACTTGTGCGTAAAAACCGCTCAATATCGGGCTATAAGATTATGCTTGCCATATTGGTCATCTTGCTCATCCCTGCGGCATATCTCTCAATCAGTTGGGGCTTGAAGGTTAAGGCTATCGAGGACGATTATGCCATTGTGGAGTCTGCGCGCCGCCTCTTCGAGGAGCAGAACACAATGTTGCAGCACGATGCCGAGACGTTGGTTGCCGAGTTGGAGGAGCTCAAAGATAAGAACGACACGATGATGGTAAAGTACCAGGAGGCTGTCGTGATGCTCGAACAGTTGCAGAAGGAGAAGACCTATAACTACGAGCAGTTGGCGCGCTACAAGCGCGAGGTTGAGACGCTACGTGGGGTGATGAAGGGCTACCTCCGCCAGATTGACTCGCTCAACACCATTAACAACTCGTTGCAGGCACAGAACGTAGCCTATAAGAAGGAGATTACCGATGCACAGTTGCGTGCCGATGTTGCTGAGGAGAGGGCCGATGAGCTTAACACGAAGGTGCGCATCGGAGCTGTTATCCGCACAAGTGGTGTGCGTATGGTTGCCCTCAATCACAATAGCAAGGAGGTGCGCCGTATCAAGCAGGCATCGCGCCTAAGAGTCGATTTCGAGCTTACGGCAAACGAACTTGCTGAGCCTGGCGAGAAGAGCGTATATATCTGTATCACAGGCCCTGATGGCTATACACTCTCGTCGGCAGATATGATTCTGTTTATGTTCGAGGGCGAGGAGATGATGGCATCGGCAGTGCGTAAGGTTGACTACGAGAACCAGTCGGTACCTGTCAGCATCTTCTACGATGGCGAGTCGTTCGTGAAGGGTACTTATAAGGTTGATATCTATATTGATGGTCGCCTGAGTGGCTCGCAAACTACCTATTTCGAGTAGTTGTCGCTCACAAAATGATAGAGGGGTTGTCCGAAAAGATGGACAACCCCTCTATCGTTTTATGCTATGTGGTCTGTTTAGTGCGCTGCAAGCCAATTATCGGCACTTTTGACCTCGGCGATGAGTGGCACACGCAACTCAGCAACGCCCTCCATAGCCTCGCGTACGATGCGCTTGACATCGTCAAGCTCCGAGCGGAGGGTGTCGATTACAACCTCGTCGTGTACTTGTAGTATCATCTTCGAGCGTATGCCTTCTGCCTTGAATCGGCGAGCTATCTCGTTCATTGCTAACTTCATAATATCGGCAGCCGAGCCCTGTATTGGAGCATTTATGGCATTACGCTCGGCGACACCTCGCACCGTGCGGTTTGACGAGGTGATATCTCGTAGCTGGCGACGACGACCAAACATCGTCTCGACATAGCCACTATCGGCAGCACGCTGTACAGCCTCGTCCATGTACTGCTTGACCTTTGGGTACGATGCAAAGTAGCTCTCAATGAGCTCTCGTGCCTCGCGGTTTGGTATTTCGAGACGCTGTGCAAGGCCGAATGCCGAGATGCCGTAGATGATACCGAAGTTGGCAGTCTTTGCCCTTCGACGCTCATCGGAGCTGACCTCGTTCGGACGCTTGCCATATAGGCGAGCTGCCGTTGCCGAGTGGATATCCTCACCCGCCTTGAACGCCTCGATAAGGGCCTCATCCTCGCTGAGATGCGCCATCAGTCGCAGCTCTATTTGCGAGTAGTCGGCAGCAACCAATACGTGCTCCTGGTCAGATGCTATGAAGGCGGCACGAATGGGCTTGCCAAGTTCGTCGCGGATTGGAATGTTTTGCAGATTGGGGTTTGTTGACGATAGTCGCCCCGTAGCCGTAACAGCCTGATTATATGAGGTGTGTATGTGTCCAGATTTAGGGTTCATAAGCTCTGGGAGAGCCTCGACGTAGGTGGATAATAGCTTCTTCACACCACGATACTCCAAAACTTTGCCCACAATCGGGAAGCTGTGAGCGAAGCCTTGCAGATACTCCTCGTCTGTCGAGAACTGCTTGGTCTTAGTCATCTTTGGCTTATCCGTGATGCGTAACTTTGCGAAGAGCACCTCGCCAAGTTGGCGCGAAGAGTTTATGTTGAGCGATGGCTCGTTGGCTATGGTGCGCACCTCGCTCTCCAAGCGTTCAAGTAGCTCTCGTAGCTCGATAGCGTAGCGTGCCAGAGCCTGGCTGTCGATACGTACGCCCGTAAGTTCCATATCGGCAAGCACGTCAATCATAGGCTCCTCGATGCGGTGGTATAGCTCGACCATACCAGCCTCCTCCACTTGCTTGTAGAGTATCTGTTTTAGGCGTAGTGTAACGTCTGCATCCTCTGCGGCATATTCTGCAACACGCCGAGCATCAACCAAATCCATTGTCAACTGCTTGCTACCTTTGCCTATAAGTGTCTCGATGGCGATGGGTTCGTAGTTGAGGTATCGCTCAGCGAGGTAGTTCATATTGTGGCGAGATTCCGAGTCGAGCAGATAGTGCAGAAGCATAGTGTCAATCTTCCTGCCTCGCACCTCGATGCCCAGCACTCGGAGTACCATTATGTCGAACTTTATGTTTTGACCTACTTTCGATATTTTCTCGTTCTCGAAGAGTGGACGTAGTATCTCGACGTACTCCGACGTATCACCTTGTGGCATAGGAATATACCACGCCTTGAACGGCTCTACGGCAAGCGATATGCCTACAATGCGGCAACCGAGTGGGTCGAGTCCCGTAGTCTCGGTGTCGAAGCAAAGTTCGTTATAGGTAGAAAGCTCATCACAGAGCTTTCGAAGCTCCTCGGGGCTGGTTATGGTGCGGTAGTCGTGTGGTGTATTGCCTATGTTGTGCAAACCTTCCTCCTCACCGACCTCCACAACATCTGCCCCGCTCTGCTCGGCTGATGTGGTCTCCGCCTGAGGGGCATCGAAGAGGGCAAAGAGGTCGCCCTGACCTTCGAGGCTTGCACGACGCTTAGCTTCTGACTTGCTGTGTGCCACCTCTTGTGGCTGAGGTTGTGGTTCTGGCTTGGGTGTTAGGTTCGGCGTGTCATCCGCCGAAACGTTCTCCAAGTCGCGAAGGAACGACGAGAAGTTAAGCTCGGTGTATAATCCACGTAGTAGCGTATAGTTTGGTTTACAGATGGTTAGCTGCTCCTCGCGTAGCTCGATGGGGGCATCGAGACGTATGGTCGTAAGCTCCTTTGCAAGGCGTAGCTTGTCGCCCCACTCGGCGATGTTCTTACCCGTCTTACCGCCAATCTTATCGGTGTTGGCGAGGATATTCTCCACCGTTCCCCACTGCTTAACAAGCTTGCACGCGCCCTTCTCGCCAATGCCAGGAACACCAGGAATGTTATCCGACGAGTCGCCCCACAGCGCAAGCATATCTCGCACTAATAGGGGGTCGTTAAAGCCATATTTCTCCTCTATCTCCTGCCTGCCTATAATCTCCAAGCCGTCGCCTTTCTGCCTGTATATCACGCAGTTGTCGTTGACAAGCTGCCCGTAGTCCTTATCGGGTGTAACCATAAAAACCTTGTATCCCGCCTCTGTACCCTTCTTCGAGAGTGTACCGATAACGTCGTCAGCCTCGAAGTCGGCAACCTCTAAAATAGGGATGCACATAGCCTCTAACAGACGCTTTACGTAGGGTACCGAGAGTTTTATATCCTCTGGCGTAGGTGGGCGGTTAGCCTTATATTCGGGGTAGAGCCTACGGCGGAAGCAGCCTCCCGCAGGGTCGAAGGCGACACCTATAAGGTCGGGCTTTTCGCGGCGTAGTATGTCGCGTAGGAACTTCGTGAAGCCAAAGACGACCGAGGTGTTCAGACCATCACGATTGCGCATAGGACGCCCCATAAAGGCGTAGTAGTATCTGAAAATCAATGCGTAGGCATCGATAAGATAGAGTGTTTTTTTACCCATCGTCATCACTTGTTAGTTGCGCAACTCAGTCTAAAAGTTATCCGAGGCGTACCACTCGGCAAACGACGAAGCCGTCTCGTGCAGGCGCAACGAGTGCAGCTCTATATCCTCGGGGAGTGCGCCGAGCAGACGCTCAGCAAAGTCGCTCAGTAGGTTCTCACTGGTGGGCTGGTAGTCGGTAAGCACAATCTTCGAGAAACGGTGTCCGAGCTGGTTGGCTATATCTTCGGCAGCAAGCGTGTTGCGCATCATAAACGAGTGGTCGAGTCTATCGACAATCTGCTCGTTGACAATGCGTTTTAGCTCTCCGAAGTCCATCACCATACCCAATTTAGGTGAGTCGGGGTCGCCCTCAGGTTCGCCCTTGATTGTTACCATAAGGCGGTACGAGTGGCCGTGAATCTCGCGGCATCTGCCATCGTAACCCTCTAACATATGCGCCGCCTCGAACGTAAACTCCTTGGTTAATCTTATTACCGACATATATCTATATTTTAGTTAGAGGCTGTTCCTCACTTTGGGACAGCCTCCTCATTGAGCATAGAGAGGCGATCAAGCCTCTCTACACAACTACATTTTTTGCGTTTTCGAACTATTTGAGTACGCCGAGCTTCTTGCCCACCTTAACGAACGCCTCAACGCAACGGTCGAGCTGCTCTACGGTGTGGCCTGCCGATACCTGTACACGGATACGTGCCTGACCCTTTGGAACAACTGGGTAGTAGAAGCCTGTTACGAATACGCCCTCCTGCTGCAACTCAGCTGCGAAGTCCTGCGAGAGTTTAGCGTCGTAGAGCATAACAGCGCAGATAGCCGACTGTGTAGGCTTGATGTCGAAGCCTGCGGCAATCATCTTAGTGCGGAAGTGCTCAACATTTGCTACGAGCTGGTCGTGGAGCTTGTCGCTCTCCTCCAACATCTTGAACATCTCGATGCTTGCGCCAACAACTGCTGGTGGCAATGAGTTCGAGAAGAGGTAAGGACGTGAACGCTGGCGGAGCATATCTATAATCTCCTTGCGACCTGTTGTGAAGCCACCCACAGCACCACCAAATGCCTTACCGAGGGTACCGGTGAGAATATCAACCTTACCACGGAGGTCATAGAGCTCAGTAATACCACGGCCTGTCTTACCCAAGACACCTGCCGAGTGGCACTCGTCAACCATAACCAAAGCGTCGTACTTCTCTGCCAACTCGCAAATCTTGTCGAGTGGTGCAGCGTTACCATCCATTGAGAATACACCGTCGGTTACGATGATGCGGAAACGCTGTGCCTGAGCCTGCTTCAAGCACTCCTCCAACTCTGCCATATCGGCATTAGCATAGCGATAACGCTGTGCCTTGCAAAGACGTACACCGTCGATGATAGATGCGTGGTTCAAAGCATCTGAGATGATAGCGTCCTCAGCTGTGAAGAGAGGCTCGAAGACACCACCGTTAGCGTCGGAGCAAGCTGCATAGAGGATTGTATCCTCAGTGCCGAAGTAGTCGGCGATAGCCTTCTCCAACTCCTTGTGCATATCCTGGCAACCGCAGATGAAGCGTACCGACGACATACCGAAGCCACGCTCGTCCATAGCCTTCTTAGCTGCGTCGATAAGACGCTGGTTGTCCGAAAGACCAAGATAGTTGTTAGCGCAGAAGTTCAAAACTGGGCGATTAGCCACGTCAATCTCGGCGCGCTGTGGCGACTCGATGATACGCTCTGTTTTGTACAAACCGGCAGCCTTAATCTCTGCCAACTCATTCTGCAAATGCTGCTGAAATTTTCCGTACATGGTAGTTAAGTTTTAGTTATTATTGTGTTAAGAATCTTCATCCTATGTTGCACACTCCCTCTATCTGATGTTCTCGAATGGCAATCAACTACAAAGATATGCTTTTTTTATGAAACATTCATAATAGTTTGACCACTTTTTTACTATTTGGTTAGCGAGCGGGGGTGCATATAGAGAGTTTGGTGCCGAAAGCCACTATCGTTCGATATCCTTAAAGTAGCGGTAGGTGGCAACTCGTAGCTCCTCTGCCGCAGGGTCGTCGCAGACGATAATGCCGCGCTTGTGGAGTTGTAGAGCCGATATTGTCCACTGGTGGTTGTAGCTACCCTCGATGCCGTGGCGTAGGGCGCGAGCCTTCTTACGACCTGTGGCAAGGATAAGCACCGTGCGGGCATCCATAATTGTACCTACACCTACTGTCAGTGCGCGTGTTGGCACTTTGCTGATGTCGCCACCAAAGAAGCGTGAGTTGACGGCGATGGTGTCGGGTGTGAGGGTCTTGATGCGGGTGCGCGATTCGAGCGACGAGAATGGCTCGTTGAAGGCTATGTGTCCATCTTCACCCACGCCACCCATAAAGAGGTCGATGCCTCCAGCCTCGACGATGGCTGCCTCGTATGCCTCACATTCGGCAACCAGATCCTCGGCATTGCCGTTGAGTATATGTACGTTCTTAGGGTCGATGTCGATATGCGAGAAGAAGTTGTTCCACATAAACGAGTGGTAGCTCTCAGGGTGATTCTCGGCGAGTGCTACATACTCGTCCATATTGAATGTAATAACACTCTTGAACGACACCTCGCCCGCCTTGTGTAGGCGGATAAGCTCCTTGTAGGTCTCCAACGGTGTAGAACCCGTAGGCAGACCAAGCACGAATGGTTTGTCGCCCTTAGCCTTAATCTGCTCGACAATATATGCGGCTGCCCACTTGGCAACATCTGCTGTCGAATCTTTGATTATTACTCTCATCCTAATCTTAGATTTTAATATTTAGAACATCTTTACAAATACCTCTATTGCCTGATACTCAGCCATACCGAGTCTGTCGTATAGCTTTGCCGTATTCTGCGTGCGCTCCTCGGCTCTCTGCCAGAACTCTCGGGAGTCGCTACCTGGGAATGGCACAATATCCTTCTGCGAGAGGTGGCGATAGATGGCGTGGCGTTTTTTGAGCATCTCGTCGGGCGATAGTGGCACAGCCATATCCACAAGTCCGAGATTCCACTCCATCCAAGCTCCACGATAGAGCCATAGGTGGCACTCCTGCATCCAATCGTCGTCGTGCGTAATCTCCAACGCTCGCAGTATAGCCTCCATACAGGTGCGGTGTGTGCCGTGTGGGTCGGCGAGGTCGCCAGCGGCGTATATCTGGTGAGGGCGAATCTCGCGTAGCAGTTTTACGATGATACCTATATCCTTCGATGTCAGCTCGCCCTTCTTTATACCTCCTGTCTCGTAGAATGGCATATTGAGGAAGTGTGCGTTGGTATCGGGGTTGAGGCCGAACGAGCGCACCGCAGCGCGAGCCTCGGCACGGCGTATAGCACCCTTGATATCGAGGAGCTTGCGAGGTTCTGGTTCGCCACGACGCTTCGACTCGATGGTCGCCTTAACATCGTTGAAGTTGTCGCCAAAGCCCAACTCACGTGCCGTATCAACGTTTTGTAGCACTACATCGTCGTGTACCGCTACGTTGCCCGATGTCTGGTATGCCACGTGTACGTCGTGGTTCTGCTCGACAAGGCGAATGAACGTACCGCCCATTGATATAACATCGTCGTCGGGATGTGGTGAAAAGATAAGCACACGCTTCGGATATGGTAGTGATGGTGCGGGACGTGTCGAGTCGTCGGCATTAGGCTTACCACCCGGCCAGCCTGTAATGGTGTGTTGCAGGTCGTTAAATACACGGATGTTAATCTTGTCATACGTGCCGCACTTCTCCAAAAGCTGACCTAACGAGTTCTCGATGTAGTCCTTATAGGTGAGTTTCAGAATAGGCTTGTTTACCGTGCTGCATAGCCACACCACAGCCTTGCGCACGAACTTAGGTGTCCAGTTGCAAGGCCCCACGAGCCACGGTGTCTGCTCACGCGTCAGACGCTCGGCAGCATTCTCGTCGATGACCAACTCTATTGCAGGATGCTCTTGTAGGTGGCTGGCAGGCACAAGGTCGGTAATCTCGCCCTCGACAACTTGGCGTACAACTTCTGCCTTCTCCTCGCCCCACGCCATAAGCACAATGCGGTCGGCACGCATAATGGTGCCAAGTCCCATAGTAATAGCCATCTTAGGGGTGTTCTCCAAGCCGAGGAATTGGCTCGACTGTACCTTGCGTGAGTTGTGCGACAACTCAACAAGGCGTGTTGGCGATTTCACGTACGAGCCCTGCTCGTTGAAGCCTAACTGACCCTGCTCGCCCATACCGATAATCATAAGGTCGATTTTGCGTATCGACTTATCATAGGCTGCGCAGTACTCCGAAATCTCGCTCTCGGCAACGCTGCCATCGGGGATATGGATATTCTCTGGGAGGATATCTACGTGTTTTAGAAATTCGTCGTGGATACGGTAGTTTCTACTCTGCTGCTCGTCGCGGCGAATAGGGTAGAACTCGTCGAGAGAGAATACTGCAACATTCTTGAACGATATCTCGCCCTGCTCGTAGCGTTTCACCAACTCGCGGTAGAGCCCCAATGGGGTACGTCCCGTCGTTAGACCGAGAACGAATGGAGGAAGCTCCTCGTAGATGTCGCGTGCCGAGGCATTCTCGCCGTGGTTGTGTACCATACGGCAGATAAGGTCGGCAACGTGTTGTACACCCTCATACTCGTTCTCAAAGACCTTCGTAGGTATTCGCTCGTAGCGGTGCATAATATCCTTAGGTGCAGCCTCTTTAATGAGTCCGCCATCTTTTGGAAGTTGATACTTACTATTCATAACTTCTATCTTTTATCATCTCATTAACAATTTACGAAGCCTCTGCACCGCACTCACAACTACTCTACTTCGAGATTGATAGGTACCTATGCAAAAACCTCTCAAAGTTACGAATTTTTTCCTAAAAATATGCCCACAATAGTGTACTTTTTTGTCAAAAACGTAAATCTTATTCCAAATTATTTGACATTGAAGCCTCTCGTCGCAGGAAAAACGTGGGTAATGCATCGTTTCTCGATAAAAAAGGTTAACTTTGCATAAAAGATTATTGTGAACCTATGGCAACAACCCTTAAATATAGACGTAGGCATACCATCGAGGTGAGTTTCGGTGGTGTCGTTATTGGTGGCAACAGCCCTATCGCCATCCAGTCGATGACCAACACCCCAACGGCAGATGTGGCGCAGAGCGTGGCGCAGACCGAGCGTATTGCGGCAGCAGGTGCCGAGGTGGTGCGCCTCACAGCGCAGGGCAGACGTGAGGGTGAGGCCCTCGCTCCCATTATGCAGCAACTCCGCGAGGATGGCTGCAAGGCGGCAATCGTTGCCGATATTCACTTCACACCAGAGATAGCGATGATGGCTGCCGAGGTTGTGGATAAGGTGCGTATAAATCCTGGTAACTTCCGCACGACAAATGGCGAGTTGGAGAGGCTCGTAGATATCTGCCGACGTCGTGGCGTGGCACTGCGCATTGGTGTCAACCACGGTTCGCTCGCCAAGCGTGTCTTCGACGAGTGGGGTGATACGCCCGAGGGTATGGTGGCATCGGCTATGGAGTTCCTCAGGATGTGTCGTGCAGCGGAGTTCGACAATGTTGTGGTGTCGATGAAGTCGAGCAATACACGTGTTATGGTACACGCCTATCGTCTGCTTGTCGAGGCTATGGAGAGGGAGTCGATGCACTACCCGTTGCATCTTGGTGTTACAGAGGCGGGCGATGGCATCGAGGGTCGCATAAAGAGTGCTGTGGGCATAGGCTCGTTGCTTGCCGATGGCATTGGCGACACGTTGCGCGTTTCGCTTACCGAGCATCCCGAAAATGAGGTTCCTGTGGGTAGAATCCTTGCAGAGCATTTCGTGGGTCGCGATGCAGAGTTTGTCGTGGACGACGACTCGGCATATAGCCGCACGAGCTATAAACCGCGCACCGATGCTATGCCGATAACACACAGCGAGTTAACCGATGATTATGTGGTCGTCGATGCCCTTAGCAATAACCCTACGCACGAGTGGCGTGCGGCGATTCTCAATCGCCGAGACTCTCGCCCCGTGGTTCTTCGTCGCCGATATGAGGAGGATGATGTCGAGCGTGTGGCTATATACGCCGCAGCAGATATGGGACAGCTCCTTATTGATGGTCTTGCCGACGGTGTATGGATTGATGCTCCACAGCTCGATGCCGCCACCATCAACGATATCGAGCTTATGCTGTTGCAGGCATCACGTCTGCGCTTCTCGCGCACGGAGTATATAGCCTGTCCAAGTTGTGGGCGTACGCTCTACGACATACAATCGACACTTGCGATGATTAAGGCTCGCACCTCGCACCTCAAAGATTTGAAGATTGGCGTTATGGGCTGCATAGTGAATGGCCCTGGCGAGATGGCAGATGCCGACTATGGCTATGTAGGCTCTTCGCCTGAACATATTACGCTCTATCGTGGTCGTGAGGTTGTCGAGCGTAACATACATCAGACAGAGGCCCTCGAACACCTCATCGAGATTATCAAACGTGATGGTCGTTGGCACGACCCAGAGTAGCCTATGGCAATGAAGAGCTATAAGGCGCGTGGCATCATTCTCGGCACACTGAAATATGGCGAGAAGGGTGTTGTTGTGCATATGCTTACGGATGTGTGTGGACGCCAGAGCTATATGGTGCAAGGCGTGCGACCTACGGCTAAGGGGTCGAAGATGGCACTGCTGCAACCTATGTTTGCCGTTGAGTTCGAGGGTCTTACCTCGTCGAAGATGTCGATGCACCGCCTCAAAGAGCTTGCCCCAGGCATCGTTCTGCAAACCACTCCATTCGACGTACGAAAATCGACAATGGCACTCTTTATGGCAGAGGTGCTGTATCGTCTGGTCAGAGAGAATGAGCCTACCGAGGAGCTATTTAACTTTGTGTGGGGTTCAGTTGCGGCACTCGATGCTATCGACGAGGGTATCGCTAACTTCCATCTATGGTTTCTTGCCAACCTCAGCCGTCCGTTGGGCTTCTCACCCGATAATAGCTATACCGATGGTGCGTGGCTCGATATCCGCGATGGACACTTTACGCCCCACGCCCTGATGCCGAGTATGGCACTTACACCCGAGAATGCTCGGTTGTTGCACGATATGTTGGAGTGTGATGTTCGCTACCTCGGCGAGATAGGTCTCAACCGCACACAGCGCGTTGAGTTCCTCGAAGCGATGCTCAAATACTACGCCTACCACCTCGATACCATCCGATCGGTGGAGTCTATTCGCATCCTCAAAGAGGTCTTTTAACGATGCTTAGCGTTAGGTCATAGTCGTCGTAGGCAAGGTAGCAATCACCCCTTGTCATCACCACCGAGTCAAATATTGCAGGTACAACCCAGCTACCTCCATCCTTTAATCCCCAATATACGCCATTGCGCTCAACCTCAGCATCTTCACCGATGCTCTTGGGTAGCACGCTGAGGGCTGCTTCGAGGAATGTACGCAGGCCATAGAGCGATATGGTAGGTGAGTATAACGATGTTGCTATGCGGTAGTGCGCCACATCTCGGCACTCGACGAAGGTGGCGATTGCACGCTCCAACACCTCGTCGGCGTGGCGGGCAATAAGCTGTGGGTCGAAGAGCGTCTTATCGGCACTAAGTAGCGACTCGAAGAGTTCTTGCTTTGTGGCAAGTGCTGCAAGCATCGTCGAGAGTAGAGCTATCGAGTAGTCGTCTATCGACTTTCCGAAGTCGATGCCTCGGCGCAGTGGATGGCGATATTGCGCTGTTCCAATCTCGTCGCCCTCGTTATAGTGGAGGTGTGGTTCCCACGCTCCATCCCAATCAACCAACTCCATCGTTCCATCCTCTCGCACGATGATATTCTCAGGTTTTATGTCGCCGTGCGCCTTCGGTCTGCCCAAAAGGTCGTATGCCATACGGTCAAACTCCCTGCTTAGCGAGGCGTAGTCTGCCGATGGGTTGTTTAGTAGTCCGTCCAGCGGTGTGCCCTCTATCCAGGGGAGTAGCAGTATGTCGATATACTCGGTGAACCCTCTTAGTGTGCGGACTCCAAGCTCACGACGCTTGTATGCCGAGCCATAGATGATTGCAGCATTACGCCGAGTACGATAGTAGCACTTCAACATCATCCTCTGTTCGCTGCCCACAATCTTGCAGCGTGCCACCACCGCAGAGTTTCCAACCTCAATCGTCGAGCTATCAACAACCAGCCCTATGCCACTCGCCGTAGTAATCTCTCTGGCACGCAGGGCGTGTACCACGCTCAGTAAATCTACCATCTTATTTCTCAATTAACAGGAGACGAAGGTAGTAAACTTCGCCGTGCGGAGCAAACATTTCTCTATTTTTCTGTTGAAAATTTGGTATAATCGGTTGGAGACTCTATCTTTGCTATTCGGAATAATCGTAAAAATGAGAGATATATGTTTCAGACTGAAAAGGCAATAATAGAGAGTGCGTGGGAGAACCGCGAGCTACTCAGTAAGGATGAGGTTAAAGAGGCTATTCGCCGTGTGGTAGAGGCTGTGGACAAGGGTCAGCTGCGCTGTGCCGAGCCAACAGACTTGGAGCGCAGCGAGTGGCAGATTAACGAGTGGGTGAAGAAGGCTATCATTATGTACTTCCCTATACAGACTATGCGCACAATGCGTGCAGGTGAGTTGGAGTGGTACGACAAGATGGAGCTTAAACGTGGCTACGAGGAGCTTGGCGTGCGTGTTGTGCCACACGCGGTGGCCCGCTATGGCGCATATATCGCCCCAGGTGCCATCCTTATGCCGTCGTACGTCAACATTGGTGCCTATGTCGATAGTGGCACGATGGTTGATACTGCGCACGAGCCTACCGTAGCCCACGTATCAACC
>X3_Alpine_Chamois__coassemble_39_pt1 | contig 12999 bp, 14 predicted proteins | sample X3_Alpine_Chamois__metabat2_high_PE_002 | metagenome-assembled genome bin X3_Alpine_Chamois | reverse complement strand
GGAGTTTAGATGGCTGGAACTCAATGAATAATAAAAGTAGGGTTATCTTTGGATAACCCTACTAATTTATTATAGTGTAAAGTTATAGGCTGAGCTCCTCATATGGGAGACCCCACGCATCAGCAACAGGCTTATACACAACCTTGCCGTTTACAATGTTAAGACCCTTGCGCAACTCTTCGTTGTCGCGACACGCCTGCTGCCAACCTTTGTTGGCGAGTTGGATGACATAAGGAATTGTTGCATTTGTTAGTGCAAGTGTCGAGGTGTATGGCACGGCGCCTGGGATGTTCGCAACGCAGTAGTGAAGTATGCCATCAACATAATATACTGGATCCTCGTGGGTTGTTGGGCGCGATGTCTCGAAGCAGCCGCCCTGGTCAATGGCAACATCTACCATCACAGTGCCTGGCTCCATATCTTTGAGCATATCACGTGTTACGAGTTTAGGAGCCTTTGCGCCTGGAATCAACACAGAGCCAATCACCAAATCGGCAGTTTTAAGCTCCTGACGGATGTTATATTCCGAAGACATTAATGTCTTGACATTCTTCGGCATAACATCTGCTAAGTAAGTTAAACGTTTAAGTGAAATGTCGCAAATTGTCACATCTGCACCCGTGCCAGCTGCCGTGCGTGCCGCGGCAGTGCCTACCACGCCAGCACCAATGACGAATACCTTTGCAGGTTTAACACCGGGAACGCCGCCGAGAAGCTTACCTTTGCCGCCACGGGGCTTTTCGAGAAAGTATCTACCCTCCTGTGTCGACATTCGACCGGCAACCTCTGACATCGGAATAAGCAGCGGTAGAGAGTGGTCTTTGCACTCAACTGTCTCGTATGCACAGCATATTGCGCCGCTATCAATCATCGCCTTAGTTAGCGGCTCGCTACTTGCAAAGTGGAAATAGGTGAATACAAGTTGGTCTCTCTTAATAAGTTTATACTCAGGCTCAATAGGCTCTTTTACCTTAACAATCATCTCAGCTATGGCATATACCTCCTCGATGGTTGGAAGTATCTTTGCACCTTGTTCGATGTAGTCCTCATCTTTAAAGCCACTATTGATACCAGCGGTTGACTGAATATAGACCTCGTGGCCGCGACGGATAAGCTCCATTGCACCTGATGGAGTAAGAGCAACACGATTCTCATTGTTCTTAATCTCCTTTGGAACTCCAATAATCATAATTGTTAAGTTTTAAGGTTCTAAAATAGGTTTATAGTAAAGTTTTCTCTTTGCGACTACTAATTTAGTCTGTTTTTTATAAATATTCAACACCCTTATCTGTTTTTTTTATTATATGAACATCTTTTTTGGATGTAGATGGCGATTATAACGTATATTATTGCAAGTGTGCATAGGGTTGCAACCTCTGCTTTGACCTCTGTGAGCGATGCGCCCATCGTGCCAATTGATATAAAAGCATCGACAGCACTGCTGCTGGGTATGATACGTCCTATTAGATAAATTATCTGTGGAAATGCCTCTATTGGATATGATACTCCAGCAAGAAGAAGTATGGGAACTGAGCTCCACAGTAGTAGAATGATAGGTGATTCACGACGTTTGAAGAGATGTGAAAGGGCTATGCTGAGTGCAGTGGCGGCTATTAGGTATAGAAGTAATAGTATTGCTATATCCAATAATTTTCCTGCGAAGGGGAAGCCAAAAATAGGCCACATAATACCAAGTATAAAGGTTAAGTTGATGCTGTATATAATCGTGTACGTCAATATTTTAGCAAATATAATGATTGCAGCTTTTTGCGTTGAAAGTGGCTCAATTATGGTATTCTGTTGGCTACGCCTTGCGTGAATTAATGCAAGGCCAATAAGCAGGGTCTGCTGAATGATAACAATGAGTATTGATGGCATAACAAACGAACCGTAGCCCAAAGACGGATTGTATAGATGGGTGGTAGATAGTTTTATTGGCTGTATGGTGGAGGCTACCTCTATGGCATTATCACCATTTGATATAAGTCTTGCTGTCTCGACAGACGCTCCCCTATACGCCACATCATAGCTTACCTGTTCTAACACCTGTTTGTATAGTAGTAGATGGCTGCCATCGAGAATAACGGCGACGTTGGACTGTAAGCCACTTATTAGTTGGTGTTCATAATCATCTGGTATATAGATTATACCAAAAACATCTTGTTTGTAAAACAAATCTTTTGCCTCGCTGATTGTTCTTGTCTCGTATTTAAGTTTGGTTCGCGGTCCAGACATTAGCCCGTTTATGAGTTTCCGACTTGACGGGGTATTGTCGTTATCGACAATGCAGACTGATACGTTGTGAACTACTTCACTGCCATAGGCTGTGGAGTAAACAAGGGTGTATATTAGTATAGCAAATATACATAGTAGCATTGCTCCGCCATCTGTGAATATGGCCCGAAACTCATCTTTTATTGTATTTGTGATGTTATGATACATTATTGATAATTAGTTTATTATGTTGGTTAACTCAATCTCTTTTCCAATATTGGGGATTACGAACAATGTGTCTAAGTCTGATGATTGCAATAGGTGCGAGTAGTGTAAAAATGCAGAGAATTGCAATGCTATCTGAGGAGTATTGCAATGGTGTGCCACGCATCGCCTCATTAATGAAGATTTCGGTAAAATACCCAAGAGGAAATATCTTAGAGAATACCACTGCTATATTGAACATTGCTGTTGTTGGGAATGTTATTCCCGAAAAGGTGAATGCCATTACGGCATAGCCTCCACCTAATGACAGGGCTAAACGAAGATTTGATGTGAGTGCTATTATTAATAAAGCAACTGACTGATATGCAGCAATAAATAGTATGGAACTTAAAGTGATTATTAGATAACTACCCTCGCACTCCATTCCCATAATACCAAATAGTAGTATAAATATTAGCTGCATATGTATTGCCATTATAATAGTTGTTGGTAGGAGCTTGCCAATGACAGCCCCAACGAGTGAGTTGTCTGACGAGTTAATCCAGTCCTCGACTGTTGCATAGTATAACTCCCTTCCTACTGCATATATGGTGGCAAGAACTACAAAGATTACTATTGTCATAAACATAAAGACGGGTGCAAGGTAGTAGCCATAGTTGAGATATGGGTTTGATATGATATGGGTCTGTATGTTAATTGGTGATACCTCTATCATCGCTTGATGATAGTTTACTCCCTCTGCCACTAGTTTGTTTAGTGATATGCCAGCCGAAAATGTGAGTATTGCGCGTTGTGCATCACGCTCAATAATGCCACTTGCTGAGATGTTTGCTCCCGATATATATAGTTCAACAGTTGATGAAGTATTGCTGTATATATTTGCTTCCATATTGTTGGGTATCACGATAAAGCCATATGACTTTCCACTCCGTACCCACTCCTCTGCCACCTCGGCATTAGGTGCATACCCTACTACCTCTATCCCACGTGTGGCATTTAGCATATTCGTAAGACGATGCGACATTTGAGAATGGTCGTCGTCAACAACTACTATTGGAAGCTTTTCTATGTTGCCACCAGAGAATATAATGGTGTAAAACAGTAGCGCAACAAGTGGTAGAATGACAATAAGGGTGAGGTATAATCTATTTTGTTTTACCTCACGTAGTTCTCGTGTAAAAGAGTGTAATATACTTGTAATTAGTTGCATATCGTTATTTACCTCTTGTAAATTACACTCATACCTGGCAGCATCTCTAATACCGAATCTAATGCTCTGGCTCGTATCTCAAAGGTGCGTATGTCGAAGCCTCCTCTCGAACGTGTTGCGCTCCATGTTGCGAAATCTGCCTCGGCGGCTACGTAATATACCTCAAATTCCGCATTGCGGTTTAATGCCGGAATAAATGCCTCGAAATGTTTACCGTATGATATGTCGTGCATATACTCTTCACGAATATTGAACGTTACCCAGCAATTCGCAAGGTCGAGAATGGTTACAACGGGATATCCTGTGCCAATAAGTTCGCCTGGCTCGGATATAATGTCAGATATGCGACCCGATATCGGTGCTACGACACGTGCATCACGAAGGTATGCCGATACCTCGTCAACAGCGGCTTCTGCTTCGCGTAGCTTTGCAGCTACTGCGTCTTTCTGCTCACGTGTAGCTCCATCAACTGCAAGGTCGTACTCTGCACGTGCTGCGGTGGTAGCAGCCTGCATAGCTTTTAGGTTGGCTTGTGCCTCGTCGTACTGCTGGCGAGGTATCACGCCTTTGCTGTATAGATTCTGAACTCTTGCAAAGCTCTTTGATGCTAACTCCTCGCCAGCTTTTGCTCGTAACCATAGGCTCTTTGCCGCATCTATCTGTTGCCATCGCGCACCCATATCAACCTCTTTGTTAAGAGCCTCGGCTGCGGCTCGTAGTGCCTCCACTTGTTGGAGTTTTGCTGTGAGTTCTGGGGTGGATATTGTATAGAGCAACTCGCCCATATCAACCCAATCACCCTCGCTGACGAATAGTGAGTCTATACGACCAGCAACTTTTGATGACGCACGGTAGCTACGACACTCCACTAAACCCTGAAATATCTGCTGGTCTTGGTCTCTGTTTAGCGATATGATTACAAATGTAACAAGTATTATCACACCTATGATTGCAAGACTATATATAATCTTCTTCTTATTGGTATTCATAATATTATAATGTTTATTTAATGCTGATTATATCTCTATTGGACTACCCGATTGTGCTATGTTTATAAACTCATAGCTCATACCCGTAGCCTCCAATAATTTGGCTAATGCTATGCAATAGTTGTATGCCGCATCAGCATATCTAAGCTTTGCAGCTGCTAATTCAACCTGAGCATCAATTAGGTCGGAGGATGTTGTAATGCCTTCGCGGAAGCCCTCAATAGCGGTAGTTAGATAGCTCTCAGCATACTCGATAAGACTTTGTGAAGAGATAATTGCACTATGTGAATCAATAAGTGTATAATACTCTTTTTCAACAAGTAGTCTTATGTTATCTCTGGTGCTTTCTACTGCATTATTTGCGGCTTGTTCCATTAGTCGAGAAGAGTAGTATCTGTTCTGAGAGCTTAGTCCGTCGAATAGTCGTAGGTTGACCCCAATGCCCACTGCCCAACGAGGAATCATATCGCTTAGTTGATGACTGCCAATAACACCAGAGCCGATTATGGCGACCTCTGGTAAGAAATCGGCGCGTGATACCTTACTACCAATCTCAGCGAGTCTCTTTTCGAGATTTGCAATAGATATAATTGGGTTCATATGATTTGCGTTACTGATATAATAATATGCACTATACATATTATTACCTATGAACATTTTCTCGGTTGTTTTTATCGGTACATCTATGCTGAGTATAGTTTGTAAAGCGCGCTCAGCGATGGTGAGATTCATCTGTGCAGACTCGAAATCGCGTTCGGCTTCGGCGAGTTTATACCTTACAAATAATACTGAGCTATGAGCTACAATACCCTCCTCCTCCATTGCCTCTATATCGTAAAGATGCTGTCGTATGGCACTGAGCACCTCTCCTCTCACTTTTACAACCTCTTGCTGTATTACCACACCATAGTAACGCTTGACAAGTTCGCTGAGAAGAGAGTTTTTTAGTGCGAGATACTCATATTCACTTATCCTTAGTTCGATATCTGCGGCATCATTGGCTGCCTTTATGCGCCCACCTGCATAGATGGGGAGTGTTAAGTTGGCAGCAACCACACCTAACGAACGTTTTTGAAGTGGGTATGACCATGGAATAGAGGTTATAGGCGAAATGCCATCTGTGATTAGCTTAGCCAAATCAGGGGTTAATATACCGCTATTTAATCCATTGTTTATCAGATTCTTTGCCGACTGACTGATAATGCCTTTTGCCCCACCTAAATCTATGTTGATATCGCGTTGTAGCAGTGTGTAGTTGGCTGTGATATCGATAGAAGGAAATCTCAATCCGCGAACTGCGCGACGTTCATATTCGGTAGCACCAATATTCTGTGCTGCGGCTTTGAGCGAGCTATTATTTTCATACATAAGCTCGATGGCATCGCTCAGACTAAGTTCCATCTGAGCGGTTGCAGCATAGCAGGCAAATGGTAAGAATAAGGTAAGAAGTATATGTCTCATCATAAAAGTTTTTCAGTGTATATATCAAATATCGAGCATAAGTTGCATTTTGCTTGTAGTAAAATTGGGTTAATTTGTTTGGCATATATCTTGTGAAAGATGTTGTTTGTATATCTAAATTAAACAATAGTTATCAACTAAAACCTTTTGATTATGAAAGTATTAAGACTATCTATTATCTTTTTACTACTCTCGGTAGTAGGTGTTGTTGTGGCTGAGGCACAGAGCGTTATGGAGCATACGCCGACCATTATTTTCATCACACACGACCACTCATCCGCCAAACACGACATCAATAGTGTCAAGGCGGATATTCACGACGATTACAAGGAGACTGCACGTAGAGGATTCCAACAGGTACACAACCCTCAGGTGATATTCGCTACGCACGATAACCGCTTTTCGCTTGCACTCGGTGGCTATGTAAACCTTCGCACGAGCTACGATGTGAAGGGTACTATTTCGGGGTTGGATTTCATACCTTACGATATCCCTATGTCGAGGAACTATGCTAATAAACAGCGTGTTATGATGGATGCCTCGACCTCTCGTCTGTTCTTAAAGGCAATTATCAATAGTCGTGAATTGGGGCAAGTAGTCGTGTATAGTGATTTGGATTTTCGTGGAGGTGAGGTTGGTGGCTATTTACCACGCCTGAGGTCCGCTTATATGTCGTTAAAGGGTTTTACTATTGGTCGTGATGTAACAACTTTTTGCGACCTCAATGCTGCGCCTACAACCATTGATTTTCAGGGCCCTAATGCCTATAACTTCAACTTTAACGAGATGATACGTTACGAGTGCAATTTTATGCGTAATCACTTTACCTTTGCTCTTGCTGCTGAGTCGCCGATTGTGAATGCAACCTATGGTGAGCATCTGTCGCAGGTCTATCAGCGTGTTCCCGATATCATTGGATATTTGCAGTATGCTTGGGGTGAGAATCGTGGTAGCCACCTACGCGTGTCGGCGGTAATTCGTGATATGTATCTGCATAACAAGGTATCTGGTGAGAATACCACACAGCTTGGTTGGGGTGTTCAGTTGAGTGGGCATCTCTCTATTACACGATGGGTCGATATCTTTATGAATGGTGTATATGGTAAGGGCATTACTCCATATATTCAAGACCTTACAGGTTCGCCCTATGACTTTGCTTATAATCCGGAGAATCCACAGCGCGCTCAGACTATGCCTATGTGGGGCTGGCAAGCGGCAGCACAGATTAATATCATTCCAACCGTTTTATGGCTATCGGCTGGATACTCGGAGGTCGGCTTAGAAAAGGAGAATGGTTATCTGTCGGATAATCAGTATCATCGTGGTCAATATATATTTGGCAACGTATTCTTCAATGCTACCAAAAACTTTACGCTGGCTGTCGAATACTTGCACGGTTCGCGCAAGGATATGAATTTGGAGAAGAACACTGCAAATAGGCTCAGTATTATGGCACAGTATAACTTCTAAATCTATCATAAATTATAGGTGGGCACACTGATTTTGGTGTGCCTTTTTTCGTATATTTGTGGCTCGTAATTAATATATAGTATTGAGGTTATGGAACTACATTTTATGGGGCTAATTATAGGCATCGCGACATTTCTCATTATTGGCATATTTCACCCTATTGTTATCAAGGGTGAATACTACTTTGGTGTGAAGATATGGTGGTTATTCTTGCTGAGTGGAGTTATCACGGGCGTATGGTCGCTATTTGTGGCAGATATATTGTGGTCAACACTGCTTGCTGTGTGGGCAGCATCGTCGCTTTGGGGCATCGGAGAGTTGTTCGAGCAGCGCAAGCGTGTGCAGCGTGGTTGGTTTCCAGCGCGTCCTGAGGGTAAACTCTTCGAGCGAAATAGTCGTAAATAGTCTTTGAAATAGATTTTTTTATGGATATTTGTAGTTGCGATGTTATATTTCGCAACTACTATTCGTTATATAGGTAAACAAACACCCAAAAATTGGAGAACGCAAAGCAACATATAGAGTTTCTGTCGTCGATACGTGATACCATCTTCCGCCTGGCACTTAGCCTCGTAGGCGATGGTGCAGAGGCAGAGGATATAACGCAGGATATCTGTGAACGAGTGTGGAGGGCTCGTGATAAGATTCTCGATAGTCGCTTTCCTCGTGCCTATGTCTGCCGAATGACGCACAATATGGCGATTGATAGACTTAGGCAGCGACGACGACTTGTAGAGTTGGGCGACGAGGGATATAAGCGTATTGATTGCGATGACGGTGAGCAGCGAGTGGTGCTTGGTGATATGGCAGAACTTACACAAAGGGCAATAGCCTCGCTTCCCGATAAGCAGCAGATGGTAATCTATATGCGAGATGTCGAAGGATACGATATTGAGGAGATTGTAGAGGCTATGCAGAGTGATGAGACAAGTGTAAGAATGAACCTATCACGTGCAAGGCGAGCGGTTAGAGAGAAACTATTAAAGAGTATGAATTATGGAGTCTGAAAGAATAAAGATGCTTGTGGAGTGCTACCTCGATGGTAGTACCACAAAGGCTGAGGAGGCAGAGATTGCCACCTACTTTGCTACACACTCCAATGTTGATGCTGAACTTGAAGTAGTGCGTGGTATGTTCTTAGGATTTAGCGATATGAAGAGGCGTATAAAAGCTCCTATTGCCACAGCACAACCAAAAGTTAATCGCCGTATGGTGTGGTCGCTCTTGGGGCTTAGTGTGGCTGCTGCAACACTTCTATGCGTATCGCTTGTTGGCTTGAATATGATTAACTCCGACAGCGAGGAGTTTGTTGAGCCAGAGATTATATGTTATGTTGACGGTGTGGTTGTCGAGGATTCGGAGGTAGCACGACAGAAGGTTACGCAAATTCTTGGTGGTGTAGCAGATAATATGAATTTGGCAATGGCATCTATCGAGAGGTTGAATATTTTATCTATTGAATAAAGTAAAGTCTATGAAGAGGTATATTTTCAGTATAATGCTCGCCATAATAGTCTGTGGTGTGGCTAAGGCGCAGGAGAGAGATAGTATTGTGGCTGATAGTCAGACAATATATATTGACCAGAGTGGTAAGAATAGTCTTTCGGCTGAGGATGATGGCACGATGTTGCTGACACTTAACGGTATGCGATTCTCACTTGGTGGCAAGCAAAAAGTTGAGAGCGCAAAATCTCAGAATGAGAGTGATGATGATTCGTTCACTTACGTACACAAGCGTACTCGCATTGGTGTACTCGGATTAGGCTCGCCACGTTACAATCACATTTCACCGCTGGAATTAGGTAAAAACTTTTTTGTTGCTGAGAGCTATCCGGGATATAGCAGTGAGGAGCTGGGTAAAATGGCGTTTTCGGTGGAAAATACAACCTATTTGGCATGCAACCTATTTGAGCTTAATGTGGTTCTTGATAGACATCGCAGGTTTGTATATGCAATGAGTTTGGGCCTGTCGTGTGAACAGTATAGCTTCCGCGAGAAGGTTACTCTCGGATACGAGGATGGAAGGTTTTATCCTATTGAACTTGACCCTGCGACAAAGCGTTCAAAACTCCACGCCAACTACTTGCATATACCTATGATGGTTGATTGGAATATAGATAAAAACTTCTTTATATCGCTGGGTGTAACATTCGATGTACTAATATCATCCTATCTGCAATATAGGAAGCCAAGGACCACCATTGAGGGTACGCTACCACTAAATCCAGTGCAGTTTGGTGTTACTGGAAGAGTTGGCTGGAAACGAATCTATGGTTTTGTAAACTACTCGCCGACAAATTTCTTCAAGGCATCTACGGGTGTCAAGGCTAATAAGATGTCGGCAGGCATCGGTATATGGTTCTAAAAATAATGTAGGCTTATGAAACGATTACTTTTATTGGTGATGTTACTCTTGCCGTTGGGGGCTTTTGCTCAGCAAGAGGGGTTGTCGAAGCTTATTGAGCAGTATTCATCGAAGCGTGGGTGTACGACTGTTGAGTTGTCGAGCTATATGATGCGAAATATGGGTGTAGATGCTGGTATCGACTATATGCAGATTATATCCATCGAAGATTCTGAACTTTTTGCTGACCTACGCAAAGATATCAAGGTGTTTGTCGAGGGAATGGCTGTGATGATGGCGGTAAGGAATGGTAGTGATAGCGTAGAGATATACAGTCGTAGTGAGGAGGATGGACGTATAACCTCGATGGTGATAATAACCGAGGATGGCAGCACCTTAGCGGTGGTATATATGTGTGGTAAAGATGTAAAACTCAACGATGTAGAATCATTAATTAACTTATAAAATCAATAAAACTATGAAAAAGTTTATTTTGTGTCTTGTGGCATTAGTGCCAATGATGGCTATGGCATCAATTCCTGAGATTAAGGCTATTGCCGACGATTATGCTAACACCGAGAGTGTAACCTTTGTAACCATCACTGAGGATATGATGAAGCTTATGGCAGAGGGTGAAGGTGGTGAGATGATCGATGGTGTTAGCTTGGATGTCTTGGCTTGCGAAGATGCTGCGCTGAGCGAGGAGATTGCCCCTCGTGTTGAGCAGGTTATAGCTAATTTAGGCTTGGATATCATTACAAATATTAATAGTGATGGTGCACTTGTCAAGATATATGGCAAAAGTAGCGATGAGGGTCTAAGCAATATAGTAATCTACGTCCGTGAGGGTGGCGAGTTGGCTACCGTCATTATCAATGGCACAGTATCTCCTGAGGTGGCAAGCCAGCTTATTCAGGGTGTAGGTATTGGTGCTGAGTAGGAGATATTTGTTGAATATTACATTTTTAAGACTGTCTATTCTTTGTGATAGACAGTCTCTTGTTTTGTGCCGAGGATAACCATTATCACAGCTATGATGATGAGTATCAAACCTAAAACACTTGTACCATCGAGCCTTTCATTGAAGTATAACACGCCGATGATAACGGCGGTTAGCGGTTCCATCGAGCCGAGTATCGAGGTTGTAACCGAGCCTATGCGTTTGATGGCAATGACGAGTGTTAGGTCTGATAGTATGGTCGATATGAGTGCCAACATAATGAGGTTGCGCCATTCGCTCCAACTTACGACAAACTCTACACCTGTTGTTAATAGTGCATACACAAAGAATATTATTGCGCCAAAGAGCAATACATAGAATGTTAGCGTGAATGAGTCGATTCGTGATGCTCGACTCTTCATCACTCCAACGATATATGCTGCGTAGGTAACGACCGTCGTCAGAGCGAGTGCTACGCCACGGTGAAAGTTGCCTGCCGTATGGTTACCCCAGGCAAGTAGTGCAACGCCACCAAGTGATATGAAAATCGCAATGTAGGTAGTGATACCCGTCTGTTCGCGAAAGAAGATGACCATCGTAAGAGTTACGACAAGTGGATAGAGAAAGTGTATTGTTGTGGCTATACCACTCGGAATAAACTTGTAGCTCTCGATGAGGAATATGGCGGTTGCTGCATATAGTATTGATAGTAGAAAAACTATGCCCAACTGTGAGCGTTTCAGCGCAAAGCGACTCCCCGAAACGAGCATTACAACTCCCATAGCTACGGCTGCTAATAAGAAGCGGTAGCAAAGTATCGAGGGTGAGCTTACGCCCGCCTCCATCAGAGGTATAGAGAAGAGGGGAATCAGTCCGAAAGTCGCCGACGAGATTATGGCGTATATCACCCCAGATAGGTTGCGTATTTTGTCCATTATGCTCAAAAATATTATGACCATTAGAAGTAGCATTGCGTATGGAGTAAGTTGGATTTGAGTGAGGTGTGGGGTGTTGTTAAACCAATGGTTGAACTACCCCATCACCGCACTGCATAGTGCCTAATAGTTATCTGCCATAGGCTCAAAGTAGCGTTGCTCGTGTTCGCACGATGGGCATAACTTCGGAGCTGCAAATGCCTTGACAATGTATCCGCAGTTGCGGCATTGCCACACAATCTCGCCATCACGTCGGAAGAAATCGCCATCAGTAAGACGACTTAGAAGTTTTAGATAGCGTCGTTCGTGCTCCTTCTCCACCTCGGCAACGAAGTGGAATGTGTTAGCCACCTTCTGAAAACCCTCGGCACGTGCCGTCTCGGCGAACTCCGCGTAGAGTACATCCCACTCCTCGTGTTCGCCCTCGGCGGCAGCTAATAGATTTTGCTCGGTGCTGCCAATTATGCCTGCTGGATAGGCGGCGTGATGAATTGTAGCCATACCACCTTCAAGATATTTGAAAAATCTCTTGGCGTGCTCCTTCTCCTGCTCGGCTGTGGTGTTGAATACTGCTGCAATCTGCTCGTAGCCATCTTTTACGGCTTGTGATGCAAAGAAGTTGTAGCGGTTGCGTGCCTGGCTCTCGCCAGCAAACGCCTTTAATAGATTCTCTTCCGTAAGAGTTCCTTTTAGCGAATTTCTCATAGCTTTATCTGTTTAATTCGCATTCGGATAGTGCAAAATCAACGCCAAAATATTTTTTATTTCTGTTTTGGGGTGTGAATAAAAATATAATCATAATTTTTCAATAGACAATAGTTAAAATCTTAAATATTATTTGTATATTTGTCCGATTAAGCGATTTTATGAAAATTAAATCAAAATAATATGGCAGACGAGAAAATTATATTTTCGATGGTTGGTGTTAGCAAGGTGCTCAACAACAACAAGAAAATTTTGAACAACATCTACCTGTCGTTCTTCTATGGTGCAAAGATTGGTATTATCGGTCTCAATGGCTCTGGTAAGTCAACACTTATGAAGATTATTGCAGGTATCGACAAGAGTTATCAGGGCGAGGTTGTATTCTCTCCTGGCTACACAGTAGGATATCTCGAGCAGGAGCCTCAGCTCGACCCAACAAAGACCGTCAAGGAGATTGTCGAGGAGGGTGCAGCATCGACTGTTGCACTATTGAAGGAGTATGAGGA
>X3_Alpine_Chamois__coassemble_38_pt1 | contig 13042 bp, 6 predicted proteins | sample X3_Alpine_Chamois__metabat2_high_PE_002 | metagenome-assembled genome bin X3_Alpine_Chamois | reverse complement strand
GGCTACGGTTGTAGGCTTCGACCTCCGTCGCATCAAGCGTCGTGAGATTCCTATGCTTCGCCGCTCTATGGGTATCGTCTTTCAAGACCACCAGTTGCTCACCGACCGCAATGTCTTTCTCAACCTCTACGATGTTATGCGTGCTACGGGCTGGAAGAGTGAGGCAGACATCCGCAGACGTATCGACGAGGTCTTGCAACTTGTCGAGCTGCACAACAAGAGCTATAAGATGCCTTTCGAGCTGTCGGGTGGCGAGCAGCAGCGACTAACTATCGCGCGAGCACTTCTCAACAGTCCTCGCCTACTCCTCGCCGACGAGCCTACGGGCAACCTCGACCCCGTAACCGCCAATGGCATTATGGAGCTTTTCCACAAGATTGCCGCTAATGGTTGCGCCGTTGTTATGTCCACACACAACATTGCGCTTATCGAGCAATACCCCTCGCGCACCATTCTCTTCAATGGTGGCAAAATCTCGGAGGTCGATATCAACGAGCGGTAGTAGCCCTGCGTGTGGTTCTCCACACAGCTCCACACTCGTTACCTCCTTAGCAATATAACAATCGGGCGTATGCAGGACAACCCTCATACGCCCGAAATGTTTTGTTCAGCTAAACCGATGTACAATTAGAAATTGAAACCAGTGATAACGTCAGCATAGTCGCTCCAACCATCAGCAGTTTTGTAGTCATTTACCGATGCTGTTCGCACATAAATCTTGCGACTATTCGCATTATAATCGAAGACATCATAGCCAATACTTGGCGGCGTTGTAGCCCTGCAATATACACTTGTGAGACTACTACACCAAGAGAATGCATAATTTCCAATCGTGGTTACACTATCTGGAATGGTTACACTTGTGAGACTACTACACCAAGAGAATGCAGAATCTCCAATCGTGGTTACACTATCTCCAATGGTTACACTTGTGAGACTACTGCAATAACAGAATACAGTCTCCCCAATCGTGGTTACACTATCGGGAATGGTATATTCAGTTCCCGATGCCTCTGCATAAGCAATAATAGTATTATCCACAATCAGACAACGACAATTATCCTCAGCAAATTTTCCCTTAAACTCTTTAATAAGGGGGCAACCAGCAAATGCACCACCACCAATCGTGGTTACACTATCGGGAATGGTTACACTTTTAAGACTAACGCAACCATAGAATGCCTCCTCTCCAATCGTGGTTACACTATCTCCAATGGTTACACTTGTGAGACTACCGCAATGAAAGAATGCTCCATCTACAATCGTAGTTACACTATCTCCAATGGTTACACTTGTGAGACTACCGCAAGAATAGAATGCCCACTCTCCAATCATGGTTACACTGTCTGGAATGGTGATACTTGTGAGACTATCGCAATCATAGAATGCAAATTTTCCAATCGTGGTTACGCTATCGGGGATAGTTACACTTGTGAGACTATCGCAATTATAGAATGCATCATATCCAATCGTGGTTACAGCACCACCGAAAGTAATAACGCCCTTGCCATCTTCGTAGGTATTAGAAACAATAGTTGCTCCAAAGACATGTGACGTGTATGGCGTTACAATATTACCATCTGTCGATGTGTACCAAATCTCGTTGTTGGCAGGCTTCGTAACCTCCTCGAACTCAACTTCGACAGCCGACATAGGTTGAATAATGTTGCGCTCTACGACAATCTTATTCGATGTACTCATCTCGAAAACGGCATCGTATGCATTGGTTACGCTAATGGTAATACCCTTGCTAAACACCATAGGTGGCACTACAACCCAAAACTCCGTAGGGTTCTCAGCATCTGCACTAAGCTCAACACCATCACCACAATCGAGCATAATACTCTCCGTAGCATCGTCAGCCATAGCAATCTTCGGCACACCACCATAGGTTGCCGTAATGTTCGCATTGCCCGCAATCTTCTCACCATTATTACCTCTTAGCTCGATACTCTTAACCGTACCCTCGCCATAGAGTCTGATTTTGAGGTAGCCACCGACATTCTTAAAGATAATATCGCCATCGTTAATGCCACTTGTGGCTGAGACCATCGTGTTTACATTCTGCGCAAATGAATCGGTCGCATAGGTCTGAATGGCTGATAGCGAACAGCTAATAACACCTTTTGTTGTGATTGTTGCGCTCTTATCGTATGGATAGAGAGCATATATTCTATCTAACTTTTCACTCGACCCAAGGCTACTCTCAACAGAAACAAATGTACCGCTATTATCTCCGGTCTTACCCTCAAACTGATATTTACAGTTTCGTGTATCGCCAACAAAAGCAGAGATTAGATCGCCCTCGTGCCAACGAAGATAGAAGTTATCCTCAACATAGGTGCGAGTATCAGTATCCTCAAAACCAGCCATAAGGGTTGGCAACTCAGATAGCGCAAGGCGCGAGTTACCCTCATCCTCGAAGGCGTTGTTACAGCCCACAAACGCGAGAACTGCAACGGCAAGAAGTAAAAAGCGTTTCATATAGGGAGTAATATTTTGTTACCACATAAGCGATGTTACCGAGCGTGCAGGGAGCTGAACGATGAAGTTGCCATTATCACTTCGTACGACCAACTCCTTATCCGTCTGCGAGTCGTTGAGAACAACAGCCGAGAGTGTACCATCGGGGTTCTCGAAGGCTGATGCCTGGATGCCCATAGCCGACGACTTAACACGCCAAGCATCGCGCTTAACGACCTTCGACATATGACCAATAACATACCAATGGCTACGGTAGGTCAGCGTATTGAGCGAGTAGGTTGCATCGCAATCGACAAAGCCATAGCACGTTGTACATCCGCCAGGGCGGTTAGGGCCACGCTCAGCATCGAGCATAAAGTTCCACAAGACAACAGCACGGCAGTGGTTGTTGATAGTGCCGAGGCAGACCTCACGGATATGCCACATAAGGTTATCGCCAAAGTTAGGACACCAGGTGCCGATACTCTGCTCGGTAAAGTAGATACTCTTAGTGGGGTCAGCCGAGTGTACAGATGCCAATGCCGACGAGCTACCGCCATAGGCGTGCCAAGCAGAGCCCTCGACATATTTCGAAGCCTCCTTATCGGCATAGATATTTTTCACAAAGTCAGTAACATCGAAGTTATGGTCGTAAATCCAAATCTTCGTGTCGAGACCCGCCTTCTCGAACTCTGGGCCGAGGTGGTTCTTGATGAAGTTGCGCTGCTGCTCCCACGACATATAGGTAGATGCCGAGTTACCATCGTGCAGAGGCTCGTTCTGAGGGGTGATAGCCTCAATCTGGAAGCCATTAAGTTCCATCTCCTCGACCCACATTCTCAAATATTGTGCATACTCATCATAGTAGTCGGGGTTGAGCTTACCACCTGCCCACTTATTATAAGGCTTATTGCTATAACGGTCAATCTTCATCCACAATGGCGCAGTCCAAGGGGCAGCGATAATCTTAACATCGGGATTGATGGCGAGAATCTCGCGCAAGATAGGGAATACGTAGTTCTTATCCTCGTCGTGAACAGCGAAAAATTCGAGACCCTCCATATCGCACCACGTATATTCCTGCAACGAGAAGTCCGAACAGCCAATAGACATACGGATATAGTTGTAACCAAGACCCTCCTTTGGGTCGAACGCTGCACGCAACAGTTTCTCACGCTCGGCAGGCTTCATCTTCGAGAGATTATATGCCGACGAACCCGTGATAGCGGGACCGAAGCCCTCCATCTTCTGATAGCGTGTGGCTTTGTCGATGCGCAACTCCGCAGCACCATCCTTAACCTCACTGAGGTCGGCAACCTCCACCTCCTTCAACAGCATAGTCTTATTCGCCGTAGTGGTATATGCCTTAACACCACCCTCAGGGAAGTTATACGATGTGGTAACACTCACGCTAATAATATTGGAATAGATATCGTTACGACCCGCGACACCAAAAATCTTATAAGTAGTGGCAGATTCAAGACCATCGAAGACAACTTTATCGGGTGTCGTGAGTTTTACACCCTTCATAAGCGTGGTGAGCGAAGGTGTCGTAGCCTCACCATCGGCAATCATACAATACGCCACATCGGCATTCTCAAATGACACTTCAACCTCCACCGACTCGCCCAAAACAGCTATCGGCGTGATGCTAATCGAAGCCTTTTCTGGCTGAGGTGCAGGAGGTTCGGAAGAATTATCGTTACCGCAAGCGGTAAATAGCGTTGCAAACGTCAAAACAAATGATAAGAAATTGATTCGTGTCATAATACTCGGATTTTGTTTAATTTCTACAAAGTTAGAAATAATTATGCGATTTTCATAGTAAAAAAGCCATTATGTAGCGAGAAAATAGGCTCAAAACACTGTGTAGATGGCGCAATGCGACTCAGAATTGTGGTTTTGTAAAATTTTGCGTATATTTGTACTATGAATAGAACTATTAAACACCTACTACTCACCCTACTACTCTTCGTAGGGACTCTCTCTTCGGCAAAACTAACCGCCCAAGATGCTATACTCAAAGAGCTCGATCAGATGCTCGCCACAGCCGATAACTTCGTTAAGGTGCGCGAGGCACACATAGCAAATATCGAGAGTATGCTGAACACTCAGGGGATAACCCCTATGCAGAAGTATAACATCTACAAAAATCTCTACAACGAGTATCGAGCATTTCAGTTCGACCACGCTATGGAGATGCTCGACAATCGCTATGAGCTATCGCAGGCGATGGGCAATTGGAGCCTTATGGCTGACGACCAGATTGAGCGAGCATTACTCTACGCATCATCAGGTATGTTTTTCGAAGCTGGAAAAGTTCTTGACCACGAGATTGATACTCTGCATCTTAGCCGTGAGCAACTAATAAACTACTATAACGCTCAACAGCGTTTCCATACCGACTTTTGGCACTACACAAGTGATAGCGAGATACGCAACAACTCTGGCTTGAAGAAGGGCTACTATCGTAGTCGCATTTTGGAGATAACCTCTCCCAACGAGTCTATTCACAAGTACATTACCATACGCAACCTCTCTGACCAGGGCGAGTGGGAGAAGGCTGAGGCTCTGAACAGGGAGCTTCTATCGAACTATCAACCCGACCAGCACGAATATGCAATGTATGCCTACGACCGCGCCCGCATCCTAGAAGCACTACAACGTCGCGACGAGATGCGCGAGTGGTTTGCGCGCTCGGCAATGGCTGATATCCGCACCGCAACAAAGGACAACGCCGCACTTTGCAGCTTGGCACAAAACTTATTGGAGTGCAACGATGTTGACCGTGCATTTCACTACATTACCCTATCGCTCAACGACGCCCTCTTCTACAATGCTAAGCTTCGTCCTTGGCAGATTTCAGGAGTAATACCAGAGATTGAGAAGGCATATCAGCTAAAACAACAGATACAGAATGAAAATCTTGCCAAACAGGAGGAACATTCACGATATTTGGCAATAATCATCTCGATACTCGCCATCACGTTGCTTGCCATCTGCTTCTATATGGCAATTCTGCTACGCCGTTCGCACAACGACACTCGCAAGATTCGCGAGATGAACGATCATATAGTAAGCACTAACGACGAGTTGCAACTACTCAACCAGAAGATGGCAGCAATAAACAGCGACCTGCGTGAGGCAAATGCTGTCAAGGAGGAGTATATAGCCCTCTTCCTCTCGATGTGTTCCGACTATATAGAAAAGCTCACGACAATGCAACGTAACATACGTCGTAAAATATCACAAGGCAAGATTGCAGATTTGGAGAAGGAGCTATCATCGTCGAGTATTATGGATGAAGAGCTACACAACTTCTACCAGATGTTCGACAATGCCTTCCTTAGTCTCTACCCTAACTTCGTTGATGAGTTCAACGCTCTGCTTAAACCAGAAGCTCACTTCGAGCCTAAGCGAGGCGAGCTTCTAAACACCGAGCTCCGCATATTTGCACTCATTCGTCTCGGCATCTGCGACTCATCGCGCATAGCATCGTTGCTACGTTACTCGGTAAATACCATCTACAACTACCGAGCACGCACCAAGAACAACGCCTTGGAGGATAGAGATGGCTTCGAGGAGCGTGTAAAGACTATTGGCAAATAGCCATTATATCATAGACATAGACAGTAAAGCCACCGATGAAGAGTTTCACCGGTGGCTTTACACTTAAAACTATCTTATTTTGGGTTAGTTCACTGCAAAACGAAGAGCCTCGCCCGATGCCGAATCACCAGCAACCCACAAATCGAAGTTACCTGGCTCGACAACATATTCCATATCAAAGTTCCAATATGCGAGGTCTTCGACAGGAAGCTCGAAACGGCAGTGCTTAGTCTCACCCGCTTTGAGTGTTACACGCTCGAAACGTTTGAGCTCCTTAACAGGACGTACTACCGAACCTACGAGATCGCGAACATATAGCTGCACGGTCTCCGTAGCATCGTACTCTCCACTATTTGTAAGGTCATACTCCACAACGATGGTATCACCTACGGCGTACTCCGACTTATCAATAGTGATATTCGAGTACTCGAACGTCGTATATGATAAGCCATAACCAAATGGGAACAATGGGCCATAGCCAGTATCGAGATAGTACGATGTACAACCAAGCGACGTCTGACCTGCCTTGATAGGAATATCGTTGAGCAGAGTCTCAGTACCATTGTTTGGACGACCTGTCATAGGATGGTTATAGTAGAATGGTGCCTGACCTGCATCACGCAGGAATGTCATAGGAACCTTACCCGAAGGCACTGCACGACCAGTGATAAGGTCTGCAATAGCCTCACCACCCATAGTACCAGGATGGAACGAGTAGAGCATAGCATCACACTCCGCCAAATCGCGTTCGATGGTCAACGCACGACCTGCAATCACAACAACAACAATTGGCTTGCCCGTAGTATTTAATGCCTTGATGAGTTCGCTCTGCGCGCCCTGCAAGTTTATCTGCGATAGACAGTGTGCCTCACCCGAAAGGATAGCCTCCTCACCTACACATACAACCACTGCATCTACACCACGAGCAGCAGCAACAGCCTCAGGAATACCCTCAGTCGAACTATCACGGCTATAAGTTGTACCAGGAACATAAACAACATCATAATCCTTGCGGAGAGCATCGAGTGGCGTTACGGTGTAAGCCTCCTCGCCATCGAAAGCCCAAGTACCAAGCTGCTCATACTTAGCATCTGCCATAGGGCCTGTAACCAAAATACGTTTTGCATCTTTGAGTGGTAACACCTTATTATTGTTCTGCAACAAGATAGCCGACTCTACGGCACACTGCTTAGCAGCAGCAAGATGCTCAGGGGCATATGCAACCTGACGAGCAAGCGACTCGTCAACGTATGGATTCTCGAACAAACCAAGCTGGAACTTAACACGCAAAATGTTGCGCACAGCATTGTCGATAGTCTCAACCTTAATCTTACCCTCTTCAACCAACTCCTTAATATACTGGATATAACCGAACGACATCATATCCATATCTACACCAGCATTGATTGATAGACGAGTAGCATCCTTCAAATCCTCGGCAAAGCCGTGAGCAACCATCTCACCCGAAGAGTTCCAATCGGTAACAACCATACCCTCAAAACCCCACTCCTCACGGAGCACATCCTGCAACAACCAGCTATTTCCCGTAGAAGGTACGCCATCAACATCGTTAAACGAGGTCATAAGTGTAAGAGCACCTGCATCAATACAAGCCTTGAAGGCGGGGAAATAGGTGTTACGCAACGCACGCTCCGAAATCATCGCCGTATTATAATCACGACCACCCTCAGCAGCACCATAACCAACAAAGTGTTTTACACAAGCAGCCATACAAGTAGGATCAGAGTAGTCATCACCCTGATAACCCTTAACCATAGCAACACCCATTTGCACATCGAGATAAGGATCCTCACCCGAGCCCTCAGCTACACGACCCCAACGAGAATCTCGAGCAATATCGAGCATCGGAGAGAATGTCCATCTAACGCCCGAAGCCGTAGCCTCGATAGCAGCCACACGTGCGCCCTGCTCTACGATAGCTGGGTCGAACGTAGCAGCCATTCCGAGTGGAATGGGGAAGATTGTGCGGAAACCGTGAATAACGTCGCGGCTAACCAAGATAGGAATGCCAAGACGGCTCTCCTCGACGGCAATACGCTGAACAGCATTAATCTCCACAGGGTCAACAATATTGAGGATTGAACCTACACCACCCTCACGAATCATATCCGAGAACTGATAGCCTCCCGACACCTGATTCATCTGACCGATTTTCTCTTCAAGGGTCATCTGCGACAGCAACTCCTCGACACGCTGGTCGATTTCGTCGCCACTTGGAGCTGCACAGCCAACGGCCATCAGCACACCAAAAATTAGTAGATACTTTAACTTCATAACTTTGGGTTTTATATGTTATTACTCTATTTTCTGGAATACACGAACATAGTCAATCTCGTATGTGGCAGGCAAACAACTCTCGTCGATGCCCATAGCACCACCCCAATTACCGCCCCAAGCAAGATTGAGTTTTAGATAGAATGGAGCATTGAAAGGCCATGTATTCTTATCACCCTTACCATCGTTCTTGAACGTGAAGTGTAGCTTACCATCGAAGTAGAACTTCATATAGTCGGGAGTCCACTCAACAGCATATGTATGGAACTCAGATGTTGCCGTTGGCAGATATATCTCGTTGGTTTTCTGTGTACCAATCGAGTGGTAGTAAGCCTTACAGTGGATAGACGACGATACGTAGTTCTCGTGATAACCCACGTGCTCCATAATATCAATCTCTCCATCGTCGGGCCATGCGCGGAAGTTCTTAGGCATCATCCAGAATGCTGGCCACGTACCCTTTCCCTTACACAACTTCAAGCGGCCCTCGAAATAGCCGTATGTCCAACTATTAATGGTATTCATACGCACTGAACGCACCTTACCATCAATCTTCTGTGCTTTGATTTTCAGCGTACCTTCCGACACCTCAGCAATACGTACATCCTTGTACTTACCACCCGATACATAGTCCTGCAACTCATTGTTACCCCAGCCTCCATCGCCAGTCTCATACCACCAATTATCTGTCGATGGATAAGAGATGCCAGCCGTATCGAACTCATCGTGCCAAACAAGTTCATAGCCCTCGGGGGCGGCAATTGCGGGTTCTACATACTCCGCAGATTCTGGCTTTGAGAAACCAGCAGGAGCTGAGAAGTTGAACCACACATAAATCTTAGTTAGATTAGCATTATCTGTGCAGTCGAATGTCGATAGTCTCTGTAAACGCTGGATATCAATATCTGTAAGGTCGTTACCCGAACAGTCGAGATATTCCAATTTGGTAAGCTTCGTAACATCCAGCTCAGTGAGGGCGTTATCCGAGCAGTCAAGGTATGTAATCTCAGTAAAGTATGTTGCAAGCTCTGCCATCGACTTAATACCCTCTCCCTGACACTCAATCTTGCGGACATCCGACGCCTCCTTAGTAGATAGTATTCCATCGCTATCAACATCATACTTCTCGACAAGTGCCGCCAAGAAATTAGCATCGGCAATCGTTACAGCCTCCACATCGTAGTTCTGCGTTACAGGCAGCTCAACACTACTGCCCTTGGTGCGGAACTCCACGATACCCTCACGCACATCACCACTCTTATTCTCCTCGATTGTGAGTTTTACGGTTGTAGTACCCTTCACACCCCCACTCGGTTGCACCTTAATCCAATCGGCTTGTGGGTATGCACCCCACTCCATATCAGCATCAACAGTGATGCTCACGGTCTGTTTCTCGAAGCTAACCGTCAGAACCTCATCGCTGAGCTTGATTATACCAACCGTAGTCTTAGAATCCTCAGGGGTCTTATCACACGCCACGGCAAAAAGTGAAAATGTCAAGCACAATAGGCTCAAAATACAACGCATACTCCTCATAATCGAGCGTTAATTATAGTTTTTCTTATACAATATTATAAAATATGGGCAAGTAGGGGGTTAACCCTACCTGCCCAAATAGTTAGAGAATTATTCCGCCTCGCGGTGCTCCTGGAAGAGGATATCCTTGATGTTTACAACAGTGTTCTCTGCGCAGCCACCGAAGTCAAAGAACAAATTAATCTTTGCCATATCGATACCTGGCATATTAGGCATCTTGTAAACGAAGTCCTCGTATGCAATAAGCGCATGACGATCTGCGAAATAGAATACATTATCATCGCCTTCAAGAACCAACTTAATGGTTACACCTGGATGATCCATCGATGAGTTCATTACGAGATAGAAGTCGTAGTTCTTATCTACCGATGTGCTCATATCGGTCTTGAACGCAACCTGCGCCTGCCACTGGTCGGTAGTTGCAGCAGGAAGAGTGATGGTATAGTTGTTTGTACCATTCTCCTCGAAGCCTGGGTTGTCAATCTGAGACCAACCTGGAGCATAGTAATAAGTCATTTCAAGAACATTGCAGCTAAGCCACATATTACCCTCATAAGCTGGGTCATAGATGGTCTGATCACCGAACTTAGCCTTCTTAACCTCCATATCAAGGATACCGTCGTTGTCGGTAAAGAAGAATGTGTAGTAACCAGGCTCAGTACCCTCGATAGTGTGGATGTTACCATCGTCACCTGGGATGTGGAAGAAGCCATTATCAGTTACAACACCATACTTATCCTTCGTCCACTCAACGCCCCAATCTGACTGACCGAATACCTTAACAGAGCCACCCTCAGCCTTCATAGCCAAAGTGATACGATAGGTATTCTCACCAATCTTAGCACATGGAAGAGGAGCCTCACCTGTATTCCAACCGATAAGGTTGTCAACAGTTGGCTTACCACCACCATCACCAATAATCCAGAGAGCCTTGCCATTGTCGTAAGTAGCCTTCTCGCCGTTGAACATAGGAACAACCTTGAACCACTTACCGTCCCACTGAACACGGTAATCAGCCGTTACAGCCAAGAACTTCAACGTAGTGTCGTTCACAACCTCGAAGAAGTCTGGGTCAATCCAAGCCTCCTCGAAGTTAACACCAGCAACAGCAATCTCCTGACCCTGTGCCAATGAAACCTCAATAGGACCAGCCGAGATATCCTCACCGTCGAATGTTACACTTGGAGCCTTAATATCACGAGCCTTGAAAATCATCTGCCAGTAGCAGCCAGGATTCTCAGCTACAACAACAAGCTTAGTCTCAGTAATCTCCTTAACGTGGAATACTGGGTTAGCCCATACGTGATCCGAAGGAACATATACCATAGGAGTATTAGGAGCCAATGTAATAGTAGAGCCATCGAATGTATAAGTGCTCTCGGTAAGAGGCCACTCAATGTCGATATCTGGCTCAACACCTGGGTTAGGACCAATAGCAGTAACACCCCAGTTGATATACATCAAACCATCAGCACCTGAGCTATATACATACTTACCATCTGGATAGAAGGTAATCTCATCATCGTACAAGCCGAACGCAGCCTTATCCTGTGGAGGAGCAGACCACCAACCAGCAGGATTGTCAACAGACTCACCGCAACCCAAGTGGCCCTGTGCATCAGCATCCATTACCCAAACCTTACCAGCACCGTCAGCACCTGCCAACAACTCCTCTGGACCAGCAACATGTACGAATGGTACGAACTGATACTTCCAAGCAATACCTGCACCATTATTCTCAGCAGGCTCCTCATTTACAAGCGACAAAGTCTTACGAATTGAACCAACGTTTGTTTCAAGGAAACGATAGCGTGGGTTATCAATAGCTGTCTGGTGAGGAATGTATGAGAGGTTATGACCTGGTTCGAGCACGAGGTAAATCTCCTCGATACCTGCTGCATTCCAGTTGTTCTCGATGGTGTACTTACAAGTGAAGCTCTCGATAGGAGCCTGGTAGTCCTGCTCATCACCAGCATAGTTACCTGGATACTTACCACCAGCTGCCATGCCCCAGTTTACATATACCACGCCATCCTCACCTGGATTGTAGGTATATTCACCAGCCTCGGTAAATGTGATAGTATCGTCGTAGAGACCTACGCCGTCCTTACCATTGACACCACACCTCCACCAGTCAGTACCGTCGGTAGTAGCCTGACCAGTATCTGCGTTGATTGAACCACAACCAAAGTGTCCGTCAGTCTCCTTATCCCACTGCCAAGTGTTAGCCAACGCCTTCATATAAGGTGAAGCGTCGAATGGGTCGCGATAGGTGTTCTCCATAGTAAAAGTACAAGTCTTCGAGCCCATAGATACACCGTGAGCATTGTAAGCCTTGACCTCTACAACATAATCACCAGCGTCGCGGAAACGCAACGAGATGCCATTGCCGGTATAAGCATAAGTCTTATTAGCCTTACCATCTACCGCCTGATCGCCAAAGATGAACATTGGCACCATACCGCTATTCTCAAGCGTGAAGGTAGCATAGTTTGTCTCCTGATTGACCTCAATCGAGACTACAAAATCCTCTGCCGAAGGCAACTTACTCTGATCTGGCTCGATATAGTCGGCAGTACATCCAACCATAAGCACCGGAGCAATAAGTGCCAAGGCAACATATTTCAACAATTGTTTCATAATTGCTTCTGTTTTAAGTTAACGTTTTGGTGTACCTACGATTAGTAACCTACATTCTGTACAAGGTTAGGATCCTTGTCAACCTCTGACTGTGGCAATGGCCAGTACTTCTTACCTACATGCCAGCCCTCAGTACGCCACTCGTGAGTACCCGCAGCCAAAACCTGTGTTGCAAGACCTGTACGAACCAAATCCCAGTAACGCTTACCCTCACCGAGGAACTCCTTACGACGCTCAGCGATGATAGCCTCCTGATCAGTACCACTATCAGTACAGCCAGCACGCTGACGCACCTCCTGCAAATAACGTGAACCATCCTTGCCTGTGAGAACTGAAAGCTCAGCAGCGTTGAGCAATGTCTCAGCATAACGGTAAACTATCCAATGATGTTTGTTGGTCACAGTCTTGTCCGGAGTGAAGCTGGTCGATTCCTGGATATATTTACGGAGGAAGTATCCTGTCGGAGTCCCGCCCGCAGTTACTTCAGCATGGTCGGAGC
>X3_Alpine_Chamois__coassemble_36_pt1 | contig 13282 bp, 13 predicted proteins | sample X3_Alpine_Chamois__metabat2_high_PE_002 | metagenome-assembled genome bin X3_Alpine_Chamois | reverse complement strand
GAGTACAGATAGCCCTATTACTATTGAACGTAATGTTGTTCAACCAATGAAGTCGCTCAGGGCAGAGTTCTTGGGTCATACGGGCAATGACCATAATCCAAGCCAGATACCGAATGATGAAATATGGTACACATCAACAGATGGTAATATTGTAGAACCGTATATAACTGATGTCTTCGGAGCAAATATTGTGTCTAATGCCTATGATGATGGTAAGGGTGTTATTAAGTTCGATGGTGATGTAACCACGATTGGTAAACAAGCATTTTTGGATTGTACCCGTCTTGAAAGTATAATCATTCCGAACAAAGTAACTACGATTGGAGGTAGTGCCTTCAGTGGTTGTACTAACCTCATAAGTGTAATCATTGGCAATAGTGTAACCACGATTGGAGAGTGGGCATTCATTAGGTGCAAAAGTCTCACAAGTATAACCATTCCAGATAGTGTAACCACGATTGGAGATGGGGCATTCTATGAATGCTATAGTCTCACAAATATAACCATTGGTGATTGTGTAACCACAATTGGAGATTATGCATTCTGTGATTGCGATAGTCTCACAAATATAACCATTGGTGATAGTGTAACCACAATTGGAGATTATGCATTCTCTGATTGTGAAAATATTACAAATGTATTTGCAGATTTGGTTACTTGGTGTAATATCAATTTTTATAACATTGCATCTAATCCATTATATTGTGAGGCAAATCTGTATTTGAATAATAAAATTATAACTGATTTAATATTCCCTTCTGGTATAACGGAAATTAAGCGATATGCATTCTTAAATTGTTATAGTCTTATAAGTGTAACGATCCCCGATAGTATTACAAGGATTGGAGAATATGCATTCTGTAATTGTAAAAATCTAACTAATGTATATTGTAAGGCTACAACTCCTCCTGTTTTAGAAGGTGACCCATTTAGTGACTGTGATAATTTAAGAAATATTTATGTTCCAATTTCAGTAATAGATTTTTACATCTCTTCTAAATACGACTGGTACTACTGCCATGCTGACCACATCGTAGGTTATAGTTACTAAGATATACAATCTGTACAAGATTGGGGCTGTCCACCGGACAGCCCCATTGTTTTTAGTTGAAGAGGTCAATGAGGTAGGTGTCTAAGAAGAGTAGATCAACATCCTCCTTTACTACGTCGTTAAGTAGTAGATGCTCTTCACTGAATAGTTGTAATGTCCGAGTGTCGAGTTCAACCATAGGCAAACATTTTTAGTGATTTTATCTACTAAACGCATCTGCCTACGGCTTATTGTGTGCGACACTAATTTAATATCAAGTTTTTTTCCTGAATCATTCTACGTAGGTTAATCAGAGCATAGCGCATACGTCCGAGTGCCGTATTTATGCTTACCTCGGTCTGGTCGGCAATCTCCTGGAACGATAGTTTCGAGTAGTAGCGTAGGCGCACCACCTCCTGCTGCTCTTCGGGCAGTAGGTCGATGAGTTGACGTATGGTCTGCTCAATCTCGGAATGTACCATCTCGTCCTCGGTAGTAGGTTCCGAGAAGCGCATAGTGCCTATCACATCGTATCCCGCTTCGGCTTCGTTGATTTGTCGGCTCGACTTCTTGCGGCGGAAATGGTCGAGTACGCGGTTGTGTGCAATACGCAATACCCACGAAAGGAATTTACCAGAGTCGGTATAGCGACCCTCGTCAATAACCTTAACGGCCTTGATAAATGTCTCCTGGAAGATATCATCGGCAATATCGTCATCCTTGACCATCATGCCGATGTAGCTACGCACTCGCTTCGAGTGGCGTTCTATAAGTTCAGATATAGCACTCCTATCCCCTGACAAGTAGTTGTTAAGCAATACTCGATCGCTTAAAGCATTCACGTTCATACTCTTCTATTTTAGTTTGTTAAAGAGTAGAATTTCTTCGATAGGCAATGCGGTTTTTTAAGGTTAAAACTTATTTTTCGATTGCAAGATATAAAAAAAAATTAATTCAGCAAAATAATCCCCTCTTTACAACGTTGTGCCCTATCGGCGAATTTCTCGCCCCTGTTTATGGCAAAATGCGTGCCACTGAGCGAGTTACATTGCTTTTTATTTTGTGTGTTGATTATGTGTATGTCGGTGAAACGACAATTTTTGAGGGTGAAAATACTAAACTAAAATGACTATTTATCTGCAAAATATTCCTTTATGGCTCTTGCACGGCTCTCACCAACAACCTCGCTTAGTGCTTCGAGCGACGCTTCACGCACAGCAGCCACGCTCTTGAATTTGCGTAGTAGGGCAATGAGGCTCTTTTCGCCTATGCCATTGATGTGGCTAAGCTCGCTATCAATGAAGTTTTTGCTGCGCTTCTGCCTATGGAAGGTGATGCCAAAGCGGTGAGCCTCGTCGCGTATGTGGCATACCACTTTCAGTGGCTCGCCCGTGCGACTTAGGTAGTAAGGCGTAGGGTCGCCAGGGTAGAATATCTCCTCGATGCGCTTTGCAAGTCCCACAATCTGCACACGGTGCTCGATACCTAACTCTTTAAGTACGCCGTAGGCACTCGATAGCTGCCCCTTGCCACCATCGACAATTATAAGGTCGGGGAGCTCAGCATTCTCGGCAAGTAGTCGTGAGTAGCGGCGGTGGACAATCTCGCGCATCGACGCAAAGTCGTCGGGCCCCTCTACTGTCTTTACGTTGAAATGGCGGTACTCTTTGCGTGAGGGCTTTCCATCACGGAACACCACGCACGATGCTACGGGGTTTGTTCCTTGTAGATTGGAGTTGTCGAAACACTCTATGTGTCGTGGCTGACGGTCGAGGTGTAGCTCACGCTGCATTGCGCTCATCAGGCGTTCGGTGTGTCGTTCTGGATTCTTTATTTCAAGGTTTTTCATCGTTTCGGCACGATAAATTCGTGCGCTCTTCAATGAAAACTCCAATAGGTCAGCCTTCTCGCCACGCTTAGGAATGGTGAATGTTACCCCGTCGAATAGTATTGCTGCCGAGGGCATTATAGGCACTATTACCTCGCGTGCTAAGTCACCTGCAATTCTCTCGACAATGTGCTGTATTGCTGCCGATAGTAGCTCCTCTTCGGAAGTCTCGATACCCATCGATAGTCGCACGGTCTGCACTGCGACTATCGAGCCGTGGCGTATGCGTAGGAAGTTGCAATATGCTACATCGTCGTCTGATAGTACGGAGAATACGTCGCAATCGACAATCTTCGGACTCACTATCACCGAGCGAGATTGGTATTCCGATAGTGAGCGTAGGCGTTGCTTGAAGCGTTCGGCAACCTCGAATCGTAGTTCACTTGCCGCACGTGTCATCTCCTCTTCGAGCCACTTGCGCACAGGGCGAAGGTCGCCTTTGAGTATCGAGCGCACCAGAGCTATACTCTCGCCATACTCCTCCTCGCTCTGCTCACCAATGCAGGGTGCTTTGCAGTTCCCTAAGTGGCGTTGTAGGCATATGGAGTGTCGTCCCGCCTTGATGCTCGCAGGCGTAAGGTTGAGCTTGCACGTGCGTAGTGGTATGACCTCGCGTATGAACTCTAAGATAGAGCGTTGTGTAGATATCGAGCCATATGGCCCGAAGTATTCCGAACCATCGCGTATGAGTTGTCGTGTCGATGCCACACGTGGGAAGTGTTCGTTGCGCAGAACAATCCACGGATAGCTCTTATCGTCTTTCAGAAGTATGTTGTAGCGCGGTTGTAGCTCCTTTATTAGTGAGTTTTCAAGTAGAAGCGCATCCTGCTCGGTGTCAACCACGATATGGCGTATGTCAACCACCTGTCTCACCAGTACGATGACCTTTGCCGAATGGTCTCGGCTTTCGACGAAGTATGACGATACACGTCTTTTCAGCGACTTTGCCTTACCCACATATATGACTTTGCCGTTGCGGTCAATAAACTGATAGACGCCCGGTAGGTGGGGTAGTTGTGCAACCCTTTCACGTATATGTTGACGAATAAGCTCGTTCATAGCCACAAAGATAACGAAAAAGTGGAAAATAGAGGAAATCTTGAAAAAAACTGCCAAAAAATTTGCGTGTATCAAAATTATGCCTACCTTTGCAGTGTGTTAATGAAGTAATACACGTATAAACTTAGTATAATATATAATTTATTAGGTATGATTACGACGGATAAACTCTCATTTGGTTACACCTCGTATCGCAGGGTGCTATCCAACATTTCGCTTACGATGGGCGAGGGACATATTCACGGTCTTTTGGGCTGTAATGGTATAGGTAAGACTACGTTACTCAAACTTGTTTGTGGCATTATGCGTCCACAGTCGGGTGAGGTGCGTGTAGATGGGGTGAATCCTGCGGAGCGTCGAGCGTCGATGTTTAGCGATATGATGATTATCCCTGAGGAGTTCGACCTGCCGAATATCTCGTTGGAACGTTATGCTGCCATTACTTCGCCCTTCTATCCAAATTTCGACAAGGGTCAGATGTTTCACTATTGCGAGGAGCTTCACGTCAATCCTGCTGAGCGGCTCCACTCTATGTCTATGGGTCAGCGCAAGAAGGCGTACATAGCCTTTGCACTGGCTTGTAATGTCAAGATGTTGTTGATGGATGAGCCTACCAATGGTCTCGATATCCCATCGAAGAGTGTCTTTCGTCGTCTGTTGGCTGGCTATATTGACGAACAGCGTATGGTTGTTATCTCAACCCACCAGGTGGCAGATGTCGATCAGCTACTCGATAGTATTGTTATTCTCGATGAGCAGGGAGTGGTGCTCAATGCAACCACTTCTGAGATATGTCGTAAGTTGAGCTTTGGCAAGGCAGATGACCAGGATAAGGTTATCTACTCGGAGCGCACGATTGCTGGCGAAATGTCGGTTATCTACCGCAATGGTGTGGAGGATGAGGCTACGGAGACTCCACTCAACATAGAGTTGTTGTTTAATGCTGCAACGGCTAACCGCAATGCAGTTGCTGCCATATTTAACAGAGGATAGTTATGAAGGGTTATTCATTGAGTAGGGTGGCGCAATATGTTCGCTACCACTACGTTTCGCAGAGTAAGAATTATCTATCGTTGTTGCTCATTATTGTAGCATTCCCCGTCTTGTTCGGTATCTTGTCGCGTGATATGGAGATTGTTGCCGATATATCGATGGCGATATATCTCTTCGGAGGTGTGGCTTATGCACTCCGCACTACCTATGCTATGCGCTATCGTGGTACTAAGGTTATGGATGCGGTAGTCCCCATCTCGAATGAGGAACGTTTCACATCTATGTTGATCAATCTGATGGTCATATATCCTGTGGTTATGATTCTCTCGTCAACGGTTGCTATGCTTATAGTGTGGCCTTTTAGCTATACGCAAGATTTTGTGGCAACGTTTGTTCGTATGGTTTCGGAATACTATTCCGATTGGGCTATATATGTTTTGATACAGATAATATGCTCGGCATCACTGCTCATAAATCTTGCGGCACGCCGTAGCCTCTTTATTGCATATCTTGGAGCCTTCTTCGGAATGATAATCTTTTTCACGGTTATGGGTAACATTGGTTGGGAACTCTTTGTCTATTTTGGTGAGGAGGTTGGTCAGACCTTAAATAGTATTATTATCCCTGAGCCATTGGCAGTTGTGTTGTATTGTATGATTCCTGTAACGTTCTACGCAATAGCATATCTTGTTCTTCGTAGGCGACAAGTAAAGTGGTAAGTTATGAATGGCTATTTTAATAATGTAGCGAAGCTCTTTGTTAAGCACTATGCAGAGAATCGCATATCCTATTTGATGTTACTCCTCGGTACATTTGCCGTGCCTATCCTTATGGCTCTGTTGACACGTAACTCATTTGCGGCAGTGTCCATAGGTATGACAGTTTTGGTCTTCGACACAGCCTACGTGTTGTCTTTGATGACCAGAGATTTGCGTAGGCAGAGTGCTGTAATACTTGAAACCACTCTCCCCGTATCTGTTGGTGAGCGTTATGGATTCATCCTTCTGAACTCTACGCTTATCACAGTTTTAGGCTTCTTCATTGCCTATATGCCAGCGTTGGCTATTTCTACGGCAGTCTATCCACTCGATAGCGATATTGCGTGGACGGGTGAGTTGGGTGCCTATCTGAATCTACGCACCATATCCTCTCAGGCGTGTACCCACGCTATTTTTCTACTTATCTTCCTCTCACGACGCTCCAAGATGGTTATAAAAGGTGTTATTGCTATTCTACTTGTCGTGTGTGTGCAATACCTTATTAATGAGTATGTCGATGTTGAGTGGCGTGGTGTAACGAAGATGGGAATAAATATTTTGGTAGCTGTTGTTGCGTGGGTTTGTGGTTACTTTATGCTAAAACGATATCAATTCAAGAGGTAGTCTATGATGCAGTTTACAGATGATAAGCCTATATGGCGACAGATTTATGAACTCATTGCGCAGCGTATCCTCTCTGGTGAGTGGCAAGAGTTGGAGCGCATCGTCTCGGTGCGTGATTTGGCAAGTGAGGTGGGTGTTAATCCAAATACGGTTATGCGTAGCTACGAGAAGTTGGAGAGTGTTGGTATTATCTTCAATCGCCGAGGCATAGGCTTCTATGTGTCGGAGGGTGCCAAGAGTAGTATTAAGAGGCTCGAACGTGAGAAGTTTATGAACGAGGAGTTGCCGAAACTACGTGAACGTCTGCAACTTCTCGACCTTGAAGTTGAGGTCAAGGATATCGAAAAATAGTATCATCCCATAACCTGTATTACAACTCTCAGACCGAGCTAAATGGTAGCTCGGCTGGGAGTTTTTTGCTATTTTGGTCTTTTTGAAATATTTTTAGTATCTTTGCGCGATTATAAATGAAGGCTTATGGTCGCAAAACTCCTACTCATTCTATTCTATTTACTCGCTCCGGCAGTCGTGTTGTGGGCTTGTCGTAAGGTTAAAGTTTTGGATAAGTTGGGCCCTGTCCTGACACTCTATATCGTTGGTGTTATTGTTGCCAACATTGGTGTATTCCCCTCGGAAGCGGATGCTCACGCTTCGTTCCTTGCCTTTCAGGAGAGTATCTCGGAGGTACTCGTGCCATTGGCACTACCTATGATGCTCTTTGGCTGCAACTTCAAGCGTTTCTCGTTTGGTCAGAGCCTCGGAGCGTTGATTATCGGTGTGTTAGCGGTTGTGGTAATTGTGTTTGCGAGCTATGTATCGTTCTCCGAGAAGCTTGGCTCGGAGGCTGCAATGATGGGTGCATCGCTCACAGGACAATATACGGGTGGAGCTGCTAACCTCGCAGCCGTTAAGCAGATGGTGGGGCTTAGTACCGAGAATTTCGTGATGCTATCTACCTGCAACCTTATCGTCTCGTTCTTCTATCTGATGTTCCTGATGGGTGGCGGTGTGAAACTCGCACGACGTATTGTGGGAGGTAATGTGGCTAAGAGCCAGGTTGTTGAGCTTGTCGAGGATGAGAATCCATATCGTGATTTTGCTAAGAAGAGCTCGCTTGTTCAGCTGCTCAAAATACTTGTAGCCTCGGTTGTAGTTATGGGTATTTCTGTCGTTGTTGGTACTATTGCTGGTGGCGAGGGTGGCATCTCGATGGTTGCCCTCATTCTGACCATCACCACGTTGTCGCTACTTCTCACCTTCTGGAAAGAGGTGCGAGGCTGGGATAAGAGTTATGATGCAGGTATGTATCTAATCTATATCTTCTGTTTGGTGATGGCAACTATGGCCGACCTATCTACGATTGACTGGCAACAAAGCCTATACGTTCTTATATTCCAGGTAGTTATCGTCTTTGGTTCACTCTTCATTACAATCTTCGGAGCGCGTATATTCCGCATTGATGCCGACACGGCTGTTATCACCTCGAATACGCTTATCAACTCGCCTGTTTGTGTGCCTATGATTGCTGCTACGATGAAGAATCGCGATGTCATTGTTACGGGTATCACCAATGGTCTTGGGGGCTATGCACTTGGCAACTACCTCGGTTTTATAATGTTCCAATTGTTGGACAATATGTAGTCTAAAAAACGCTAAATTTTTACTTTTTGGAGATAGTGTTTCGTTTCTTCGAACTTTTTTCTTATCTTTACACACTTATATAAGTTTTTAAGATGAGAACAGGTGAGATTCAAACGCTAAAAGTGTCCCGCATTTCCGATTTCGGATTGTATCTTGCGGACGACGAGGGCAACGAAGTGTTGCTTCCTAACCGTTTTACCAAACTCAATATGAAGGAGGGCGACGAGGTTGAGGTATTCGTATATCACGACTCCGAAGACCGCCTTGTGGCATCTACCGAGGAGCCTCTGATTAAGGTCGGTGAGGTTGCTGCATTGAAGGTCGTGGATAAGAGTATCCACGGCGCATTCCTCGATTGGGGTCTCTCGGGTAAACACCTTTTCCTCCCTAACCGCAACCAGCAGGGTGGCGTTATTGCTGGGCAGAAGAGCGTGGTTTATATGTATATAGACGATCGCACGGGACGTTGCGTTGCTACGAATAAGATTAAGCCTTTCATATATAACGAAGATCCCCTCACGGTGAATGTTGGAGACGAGGTCTCTATCTTGGTGGCGTTCGAGACACCTATCGGCTATCGTGTGGTTATCAACAACCGTCATTGGGGTATGATTTATAAGAATCAGCTCTTCCGTCCAATCCATATTGGCGACAAGTGTCGTGGTTGGGTGCGTAAGATTACCGAGGATATGCGTATCGACATCAGCCTACAACAAACAGGTCTGGCTGAGGTTGAGACTCAGGTGGTTAAGTTGGAGCAGATGCTCGTTGAACACGGTGGTGTGCTTGGTGTGAATGATCGCAGTGAACCCCAGGCAGTTGCACGGCTTACGGGTATGAGCAAGAAGGTCTTTAAGAGAGCTCTTGGTATGCTGTTGAAGCAGGGTAAAGTGCGACAAACGGAGTTTGGTATTGAGCTTATCAAGAGATAGCTATGGCACTGAATACGGCAGAGAGGGTATCGCGTGAGGTAACGGACAACTTCGTATTCCAACGTTCGATGTTGGCATATGTTGAGGCTGCGAAGTTGGTTGGTGGTAGAGTGTTGGAGATTGGCACAGGCACAGGCTATGGTATCGAAGTCATCGCCCCTAACACCGATAGTTTCTTTACGCTCGATAAGCATCGCGCCGAGGAGCTTGCCACGCTACCCGATGGCGTGGAGTTCTACGAGGCAAAGGTGCCTCCGTTGCCGTTTGAGGATGATAGCTTTGATTGCGTGGTTTCGTTCCAGGTTATCGAGCATATAAAGGATGATAGACGCCTTGTCGAGGAGGTTAGGCGTGTGTTGAAGCCTGGTGGTAAGTTTATAGTCAGTACCCCTAATCGCAAGATGTCGCTGACGCGTAACCCTTGGCACGTAAGAGAGTATTCGGCTGAGGAGTTTGGCAGGTTGCTATCGTCGTTCTCGGAGCTGAGAATGATGGGCGTTGCGGGTAACGAACGTGTTTGGGAGTACTACGAGAAGAATAGAGAGTCGGTACGTTGCATTATGCGTTTCGATGTGTTGCGTATGCAGTGGTGGTTGCCACGTTGGATGTTGCAGCTGCCATACGATGTGCTTAATAGGTTTAACCGTCGTAAGTTACATAGCCAGAATAGGGAGCTTACCGAGACGATACGTATGGATGATTATTATGTTACGGAGGTTGACGACAAGTGTTTTGATCTCTTCTACGTAGCAATAAAATAGAGTGGTATGGTACAGCGAGTAGCCATAGTTCAGCGAGATATATCGTGGCAGAATGTTGCCGCCAACCTTGTAGCTTTGGAGGAGTTGTTGGAGGGTGTTACGGCGGATGTCGTGGTACTCTCGGAGATGTTCCAAACGGGCTTTGTTACTGAGCCTAAGGGTATGGAGGATTGTGGCGATACGCTCGATTGGATGAGGCATATGGCACGACGAATGGATGCTGCTGTTGTCGGTTCTATCGTGGTGCGTGAAGATGGCGACTATCGCAATAGGATGTATTTTGTAAAGCCCGATGGTGGGGTTGACTACTACGATAAGTGGCATCTCTTCTCGGTTGGTGGTGAGAATCGCCATTTCAAGGCTGGTAGAGAGCGAAAGATTGTTGAGTGGCGTGGCGTACGCTACCTCTTAGCAATATGCTACGATTTGCGTTTCCCGGTGTGGAGTCGTCAGCGTGGCGACTATGATGCAATTATCTACTCGGCACTATGGCCAGCACCACGTCGTGAGGTGTGGCGTGTGCTACTTAGGGCTCGTGCTATTGAGAATCAGGCGTGGGTCATAGGCGTGAATCGTACTGGTGTTGAACCAGAGTTGAGCTATGTGGGCGACTCCTCGGTTATCGACTATCGTGGCTCTACGCTCCTTGACTTGGAAGAGGACGAGAGGGTTGCAGTCGTGGAGATTGATGCTGAGGCGCAGCGAGCGTTTCAAAGGAAATTTAATGTGGGCAGAGATGCTGATGGTTTCGAGATAAAATGTTGATTGTATGAGTACTAATGAGATTGTATTACTCTTAGTGTCGGGAGTGATTGTGGGTATTATTAATACGCTGGGTGGTGGTGGCTCGGTGATTACTATGTCGCTGTTTATGGCTATGGGTATGCCAATTGGTATTGCTAATGGTACTAATCGTATTGCTGTGCTTTTGCAGAACCTATCGGCAACAGTAGCCTTCTTGCGCAAGGGTATGCTTCACATAAAGAGTGGCCTACTACTCTCGATTCCAGCCATCTTTGGTAATATATTTGGTGCAATGGTTGCCACGGAGGTTAGTGAGACCATCTTCAAGATTTGCCTCAGCATTGTGCTACTCATTATTCTTGTCTATCTGATTTTGGGAAAGGATAAGCAGACGGTAATTGGTGGACACGGCTTGCAGATTAAGTGGTGGCACTACATCTGGTTCTTCATCATTGGTTTTTATGGAGGATACATCTACATCGGTCTGGGCTTCTTGATTTTGGCTATTACGATATGGACTATGAATCTCGATATAATCACGGCAAATGTAATCAAAGGCTTCGTCATATTTCTCTCTACTCCTTTCGCTCTTGCCGTGTTTATCTACAACGACCAGGTTGCCTGGATGGCGGGCTTGTTGCATGGTGTAGGTAACATAGTGGGTGCATTGATGGCATCGCATTGGGCTGTAAGCTGGGGTGTTAAGTTTGTGCGCTGGTTTACTCTTGTTATCATCGTGGTATTCTTCATCGACCTTATGGGATGGATATCGCTTCAATCGCTGCTATCGGGATTACTCTAAGCATATATGGCAAAAAAGGAGATTCAGATTACGGGTGCAAGGGTGCATAACCTCAAAAACGTGGATGTTACCATTCCGCGCGACTCGCTTGTTGTCATCACGGGCCTCTCGGGGTCGGGTAAGTCGTCGTTGGCATTCGATACCATCTATGCCGAGGGTCAACGCCGCTATATGGAGACACTTTCGGCGTATGCTCGCCAGTTTGTGGGTACTATGGAGCGTCCCGATGTCGATAAGATTACGGGTCTGAGTCCAGTTGTTGCCATCGAGCAGAAGACTACGAATAAGAACCCACGCTCGACGGTGGGTACGGTTACCGAGATTAGCGACTTCTTACGCTTGCTCTACGCTCGTGCATCGAGGGCATATTCGCCAGCTACGGGCGAAGAGATGGTACGTTATAGCGACGAGCAGATATGCGACCTTATCATTCGTGGCTTCGATGGCCGCCGTGTAGCATTCTTAGCCCCTGTGGTCAAGGGTCGTAAGGGACACTATCGTGAGCTCTTCGAGTCTATGTCGAGAAAGGGTTACATATATGCCCGTATCGATGGCGAGATTCGTGAGTTCACCGCAGGTATGAAGCTCGATAGGTATAAGATACATACCATCGATATGGTTATCGACCGTATGGTCGTTGGCGAGGCGTACCGAGAGCGTATGATGACATCGATGAGAGAGGCAATGCGTCAAGGCAAGGGCTCGATGTTGCTGTACGATTATGGTACTGAGGGTGTACGCTACTACTCGCGTAATTTGATGTGTCCTACTACGGGTGAGGCCTTCGAGGAGCCTGCGCCACACACCTTCTCATTTAATTCGCCAAAGGGTGCTTGCCCGGAGTGTAATGGTTTGGGTGAGAGGGCTGTATTCGATATAGAGAAGATTATTCCAGATGATAGACTTTCGTTGCGTGATGGAGGTGTTGAGCCTTTGGGTAAGTATCACAACAATATGCTCTTTGCTATGTTGGAGATGCTTGGCCGTCGTTACGATTTCACCCTTGACGATCCGCTGTCAACCCTTTCGCACGAGGCCCTTAACGCTGTTCTTTATGGCGATTCAGAGCCGCTAACAGTACATCTTGCAGAGTTTTCGTCGGTTGGTGGCAACCAACTTGTGCAGTGGGCGGGGCTCTCGGAGTGGATAATGCGTAATGTGGATGAGGAGTCGAAACGAGGGCAGAAATGGAGAGAACAGTTCCTCGTTATGCAGCAATGTCCCGCGTGTGGTGGCTGTCGTCTGCGTCCAGAAGCGTTGCAGTTTAAGATTGGAGGATGTAGCATAGCCGATGTCTCGGCAATGTCGATATTGGAGTTCCGCGATTGGATTTCGAGAATCGAGGACTACCTCTCGCCTAAGGAGCAGACCATTGCTCGTGATATAATCAAGGAGATTCGTAGCCGCCTTGGTTTTTTGGTGGATGTGGGCTTGGGTTATCTGTCGCTATCACGTGCATCGCGCACCATATCGGGTGGCGAGGCTCAGCGCATAAGGCTTGCAACGCAGATTGGCTCGAAGTTAGTCAACGTCCTCTATATTCTTGATGAACCAAGTATCGGTCTTCACCAGAGAGATAACCGCCGCCTAATAGATAGTCTCAAACAGCTTCGTGATGCTGGTAACTCGGTGATTGTTGTCGAGCACGATGAGGATATGATGCGTTCGGCAGACTACATAGTAGATGTAGGCCCGTTGGCAGGACGTCGTGGTGGAAATATTGTTGCGCAGGGTACGTTCGACGATATTCTTCGTAGCAATAGTATCACAGCAGACTACCTTACGGGACGTAAACGTGTCGAGCGTAGCGTACCTATCCGTGAGGGTAATGGCGAGTGGCTGACGCTGCGTGGTGCTCGTGGAAATAACCTAAAAGGGGTGGATGTAAGGATTCCTCTTGGTAAGTTCGTCTGCATCACAGGTGTATCAGGTTCGGGTAAGTCGTCGCTAATAAACGGTACACTGCGCCCAATACTTTCGCGCCATCTATATCGCTCTTACGACCAACCACTGCCCTGCGATGCAATCGAGGGTTTGGGTAATATAGACA
>X3_Alpine_Chamois__coassemble_35_pt1 | contig 13329 bp, 10 predicted proteins | sample X3_Alpine_Chamois__metabat2_high_PE_002 | metagenome-assembled genome bin X3_Alpine_Chamois | reverse complement strand
AATATATGCAGGGCTAACAAGCTGTGTCGATATCTGCTTATACTTATCCGATGCGGCGGTGATAACAACCGGAGGCTTTGGGGCTACAATCTTCTTTTCGAGCTTGGGTTCCTCGAGTATCTCTTTCTTAGGCTCCTCGAATGGGTCCTCCACAGGTTGGTATGTAGGCTTTATGTTTAGCTTGTCGCCATCGGCAAAGCGTGTTGCAACAACAACCAACTCCAACTCTTCGTCGCTGAGCGAATCCTTCTCGCTTGCACCCCAGATGATATTTGCCGAGTGTATATTGCCATCGTCGTCGGTGTAGCTCGCCTGCTTCTGGATATAATCCATAGCAATAGTGATGTCGTCCTGTGTGAGCAGGTCGATATTCGAGACTGCAAAGCTGAGCAAAATCTCCTTAGCTCCGGTAATGTGATTATCGTCGAGCAACGACGATGATAGTGCGCCCTCGGCAACCTGCAATGCACGATTCTCGCCCGACGCCTTGATTACCGACATATGAGCGCGACCACTACCACGCATTACCGTCTCGACATCAGCGAAATCGACACGTACCAACGCCGACTTCACAGTGATAAGCTCGGCAATACCCTTCGTAGCCATACCCAACACGTCGTCAGCCTTGCCAAAAGCCTCCTTAATAGGTAGCTTTCCATACATCTGACGAACACGCTCATTATCAATAACAAGCAGTGAGTCAACCCACTGATTTAACTCGTTGATACCCTTCACTGCGCTCTCATAACGCATCGTACCCTCAACACGCAGAGGCATAGTAACCACCGCCACAGTTAGAATACCCAACTCGTGCGCCAACTTCGCAATGACAGGTGAAGCACCAGTACCTGTACCACCACCCATACCTGCTGCGATGAAGAGCATCTTCACGCCCGAGGTCTCCAAAAGGCTACGCAACTGCTCCTCACTCTCGATTGCAAGCTCCCTACCTCGCTCAGGCTTATTACCTGCACCGAGACCTGGACCCATCTGTATCTTGTTCTTTACCTGACAGTTACCCAATGCCGCGCGATCGGTGTTACAAACGACGAAGTTCACACCAACAATGCCCATCGTCTGCATATGGTTTACGGCGTTACCACCCGCACCACCAACACCGATAACCATAATTATCGACTCGCTATCAAGCTCCAAACTCGAAAGGTTATCACCAACCAGAGCCGTTACCAATTCATCCGTATTATTTTCGTGTCTATCCATTACTATCAAATATAATCACCTGTTCTACATTTCAAGTTCATCGTCGCTACCCGTAAACGAGTTGCTCATCTTGTCAAAGAGTTTCTTAATCTTACTCTTGAAGCCTCGCTTATCCTCTTTATCACCCTCAACAAAGATTTCGTCGTCATCCAAGTCATCTTCGTCGAATACAGGTGCCTCAGGTATAGGCTTTACTGGACGCTTAGGCTCTTCTGGCTGAGGCTGAGGCTGGGGTTCTGTCTGATGCTTAGGCTCAGTAGGAGGTACTGTCGGCCTATCGACACGAATACGGTTCTGGCGCACTGCCACGCTACAACTACCATGCTCAGCACCGTAGAGCAAGAGCGATGCCGCCATAGCTTGTGCCGAGGTTGTGATGAACTGCGTTAGATTCTCCGTAAAGCCATACTCAGGGAATACCGTGCGAACGTCTTCAACTTTGAGTTCGCGGGCAAACAACTCCTCGATATGTTGCATCTCAGCACCACCGCCCATAAGCAAAACAACAGGGTTGAAACCCTTTCCGCAGTTGGCAACCTTTATCTCGCGCTTAACCCACTCGACAATCTCTTTAAGACGAGCCTCGATAATTGCTGCAAGGTTACGACGCAGGATGCTCTTTGTTGTTCCACGACGAGCTGCCTGAAAGACAATCTTATCATCCACAGCGAGCTCACGTACCGCCGAGCCATACTTAATTTTAAGGCTGTCGATATAGTTTGCAGGGATACCATAGGTGCGAATATCGCTGTTTATTGAGTCCACACCAATAGGGATAGAGGCCATATGGCGCACTTTGCCACCACGAAGCACCGTAACATCGGTTACACCTCCTCCAAGGTCGATAACAATGCAACCCTCCTCAACATCCTCGGTAGTCGCTACTGAAAGGTACGATACAAAGGCATTGGCAACAAACTCCTTGACGGTGATACCCTGACGCTGCAAGCACTGACGCAGACGGTCGCGCATAAGACGGTCGCAAAGAATGAAGTTGTAGGTTGCCGATAGCACATGACCATATGCCCCCACAGGCACGTCCACCTCTCTATCATCAATTTCGTAGCGTAGTGGCTCTTTTGTGAGTATCTCCTCCCTGTCGTCTGGTAGTTTAACGCTACGCATACGACGGTCGAGGTCCTCGATATCACGCTGCGTAATCTGATTGCTTCCATTACCCAGCTCATCCTGTACATATACGTGGTCAGTAACCGATACACAGCGCACATAGTCGCCCGAGAGACCAGCATATGCCTCGGTGATGGTAATGCCGAGTTGCTCCTCGATACGCTCCTTAGCAGCCTTCACAGCACGTCCTGCCGTCTCGTTGTTCTCCACACGACCAGCATTGATACCCTCGATAGGCTCCGATACGATACCCAGTATCTCTACCCTGCCATCATCTTGCACAGCTCCTACGCTAATAACCACATTCGACGATCCTACATCAATCGCCACAATTTGCTTCCCTTTCATTGCTCTATATATTTTTATTTCTCTTCTTTTTCATCTCCCTACTGGCTTACTACCTGATTGCGATAGCGCAGGCTTATGCTCTCGCACCTATCCCAGCCAATGTTGCTTAGGCCCTTACGATAGAAGCGGTTGAGGTTTGCCAACTTTGTATCCAGCTCTTCGGTCGTTCCCAAATCGACAGTAAAACGCCCCGAGCGTGGTATAAGCATAAGTTCTATGCGACCACCAGCATCCTCACCAACAACAATCTGCACAATCTCCGAACGCCAATAGCTATCGCCATCTACCCTCGTAAGGAATGCCACAAGTGCCTCGAAGTCGAGTGCCTCATTACGCAACAACTCCTGCCTACGACGCACACCATCCTGCTTTATGTCGAGCTCAGCAATCTTTGCATTCAAGCCGCGCTCCATATATCGGTAGCGGTTGCGAGCCTCACTCTTATACCTACTGAACTGAGCCCTAAGTATCGAATCCTCATCTTTTGATGAGAATAGGCTTCGACCGAGCTTTTGCCCAAGTATAGTTCTCAACGTATCCCTATGGTCCTCTATCGCCTCATAGAGTGGGAACTTATCCATCTCCAAGCTATCAATCTCTCTACTAAGTGCCTCTATCGAGTTGCGAACAACATCACTTGCATAGCCCGCATAGTTTCTATCGAAGTGTGGTTTGTAGTCTCCCGTAACCACCATAACAGGCACACTGAAACACTCCTTGGCAGGTATTATGTAGCCATCGGCAGTGATGTAGGCATCATAGCCATCGAGTCGAAGGCGTGCCACAGGCTGGCGACGCACCACATCGAGATGCAACTCTCCATCGTAGGTCATATAGGCATTCGCCCTCTCGATAGCGGCGTGGCGCATAGCTGCCGCCTCAATTTCGGCTATGTTGACCTCACCAACGACACGGTTTATTGGCGATAGGCACTCCTGCAATATCCATCCTCTGAGATACTCCGCATCGAGCAACGGGTACTTGCCTCCGCCACTCACATCTACGATAAGGTCGCTCACCCTCTGCTCTGCGCGATGATGTTTCACCCGGTCCTGAGCGATAAATATCACTCCAAAGACCAAGACCCATAGCAGCGCGTAGCCGACATATGTTGCTATCTTGCGAAGCATCCCTCTCTTATACTATCAACTCTTCTTCGAAAGTGTCTCAGCGACACCCCTACATACAACATCAATATTTCCAGCACCAAACGTAACAACCACGTCGGTATCCATCTCTCCGAGTCGCTCGGCAAGCTCCTCTCGCTCCGACATCGACCACTTCACCGTGAGCATCTCGCCCAGCATCTCCGAGCATACACCCTCGATAGGCTCCTCACGTGCTGGATATATCGGGATAAGTATCACCTCGTCGGCAAGCGATAGTGTCTCGGCAAACTCCTTAGCAAAATCGCGAGTACGAGTGTAGAGGTGTGGCTGGAAGATGGCCAACAACCTGCGCCCAGGGAATATACCTCGCAACGACTCTATCGTCGAACGCAACTCCTCAGGATGGTGAGCATAGTCGTCGATATATACCTGCTTATCGGTATTGACATATACCTCCATACGACGCTTCACACCCTCAAACGATGCCAATGCCCTACGCACCATATCCACATCGAGGCTCTTACCCTCAATGCGTGCTGCACACCACAGCATAGCCACGGCGGCTATCGAATTTTCAATATGCACCTTGCCCAAGATGCCGAGTACACAGCCCTCAATACGACCATCTGGCAACACCACATCGTAGCGATACTTGCCACCCTCGATAAGCTCGATATTTTCGGCATAGAAGTCGCCACCTGCATCACACGAGTAGCGATACAGCTCTCGCTCCGAGCAGTCGAAATTGAGCTTGACACCCTGTTTTAGAATGAGTGCTCCGCCACGCTTAATCTGTGATGCAAACTGCTCAAACGCCTCCACCATAGCCTCTGGCGTACCATAGATATCGAGATGGTCGGCATCCGTCGCCGTAATCACCGCAACATCTGGCGACAGGCGCAAGAACGACCTATCATACTCATCAGCCTCAACAACGAGTCTTCTACCCTCGCCCAAAACTAAGTTCGACGAGAAGTTACGCGATATACCTCCGAGGAAGGCACTACCCTCACCCGCTGCTGCATGGTTGAGCCACGCTGCAAGTGTCGAGGTTGTGGTCTTGCCGTGCGTACCCGCCACCGCCATCACCAACTTACCCTCCGATAGGTAGCCGAGCATCTTCGAACGCTTCTCGATACGGAAGCCTCGCTCACGCAACCACGCCCACTCCCTATGGTCGGCAGGGATGGCTGGCGTAAGCACCACCAACGTGTCGTCAGCAGAACGCATAGCCTCAGGTATAAGCTGTGGGTCGTCGTCGTAGTGAACCTCAGCACCCAACCCCTCCAACTCACGAGTGAGAGGCGTCGCTGTTCGGTCGTAGCCCGCTACACGGTAGCCCTCATGCAGAAAGTATCGAGCGATGGCACTCATACCAATGCCACCAATACCCAAAAAATAGACATTTCGAAATACTCCGTTCACCGCTACACCCTCCTATTTTAGCTTTGCCAACTCCTTCTCAATCTCTCGCACAACCCTTGTTGCCGAATCTGCGATAGCCAACTGAGCGATATTCTTCTCTAACACCTCTCTTCTACTCTCGTCCGAAGCCAATGCCACAGCTCTCTGCATACCGCACGCCACAGCCTCACGGTCGTGGACAATCTCGGCAGCACCCTTCTCCACGAGTGCCATAGCGTTCTTTGTCTGGTGATCCTCTGCAACATTAGGCGATGGCACGAAGATTACCGACTTTGCTACCAAGCACAACTCCGACACCGTACAAGCACCACTGCGCGACAGCACCACATCGGCTGCTGCATAGGCATAGTCCATACGCTCGATAAACGCCCCTTGCCATACATTCTTCGTAGGGTGCTCCTTCAAAAATGCCTGCATCTCTGCCTCGTAAAACTTTCCTGTCTGCCATATCAGCTGCACAGGAGCTACACCATCAAGCGAGAGTATCCACGCCTTGACCATCTCGTTGAGGGTACGCGTACCAAGCGAACCTCCAACGACAAATACCACAGGAAGCTCAGCATTGAACCCATAGTATCGGAGTGCCTCCTCTCTTTTACTGTTGACCGTCGAGAAGTCGCCGCGCAACGGATTTCCAGTCATCACAATGCGCTCCTTAGGGAAGAAACGCTCCATATTGTCGTACGACACACAGATGCGCTTTGCTCGCTTCGATAGAAGCTTGTTCGTAAGACCTGCATAGGAGTTCTGCTCTTGGATGATCGTAGGTATGCCCATTCGCTGTGCCGCCCACAAGATTGGAGCTGAGGCATAACCCCCAAAGCCAACAACGATGTCGGCACCAAACTCTTGAATCACCCTCTTCGCCCTACGCACACTCGCCATAACCTTGAATGGCAATGCAAGGTTCTTTAACGTAAACCTACGCTGCAAGCCTGCAACGGGAAGACCCTCGATGCGATAGCCGAGAGCTGGAACCTTCTCCATCTCCATTTTACCCTCAGCACCCACGAAGAGAATCTCGACATCATCGCCCCACTCTCGCTTCAAAGCCTCAGCCACGGCAACAGCCGGATATATATGTCCCCCGGTACCACCACCAGATAGAATTATTCGCTTCATAAAAATTGCAACTTTTTGCTTGATCATCAGCCCTTCTGCGTTATGCAACGCGCTGATTATATGCGCCATACACAATCTCACGTTTCAAAATGGAGATATGTACGCAATTTCACCCTACAAAAATATAAAATCCCCACTAATTATACAAATGCAAATGGTCGCTTTTTCTTAAAAAAATTATGGTATTCGAAACAAATAAAGTGAATATCTGCGTTAACAACTCTCTGGTAACACCTTAAACAGAAAAGTTCAAAAATAGAGAGCAGAGAGAACATCCATCACCCATAGCCGACAGCTTACCATTCAGGGTATGCAATTTTTATCTTCGTATGATACGAATCGGGTGCAATGCTATATGCTATAACACAAAAGAAAAATGGACAACTCGTTGTATTTCAACTTGTTGTCCATTTGATTTTGGAGGTCTGAAGCGGATTCGAACCGCTGTACGAGGTTTTGCAGACCTCTGCCTAGCCACTCGGCCATCAGACCATAGATATACGTTTGAAACGCAATTCGGAGTGCAAATATATGGATTAATTTCTCAACTTCCAAAAGTTTTATGATAAAAATTGTCAAACGCCACTTTTTTGATGCTTTGGCGTATGGCTATATCGACTTTTTCTCTTTTTTATTACCGATTGTCAGAAGTTGTCAAAAGTGGAGCGTAGCTTTGCAAACGTAACCGATGGTGGTTATGTAAATCTTATGTGAAGATATGTTGAGCGTATTGATATTCCTCTGCTTTCTTATAGAGGTGCTTGGAGAGCGGCACGGCAGATAGCGGACAACCACTATGGTGGGTTATGTGAAATAGTAGTGAGACATAAAAACGTCTATCTATGTCGATATATTTTGCTACCTTTGCTATGTTTGGCTTGGGGTTTAACAATCGAATGGTTTATGATGAAGAGGTTCTACACTCTGCTCCTGCTAATAATCTTCGTATGCGGGAGTGTCAATGCACAATATGTGGTGGGGACATCACAGCCCGAAAGGGATGCGTGGGGTAATATTAAGACCACCCACAGGGATAGTCGTGGCAACATAACAGGCATATCGACAACCGAGATTGATGCCTGGGGCAACCATAAAACTACGCATAGGGACAGTCGTGGCAACATTTTAGGGACATCGACAGCCGACATCGACGCCTGGAACAAGGCGAGGGTAACACACAAGGATGAGTATGGCAACATCATATCCATCTCGACAAGGGATACCGACCCGTGGGGTAAGCCAAGGACGACATACAGAGATAGGTACGGCACTCTGTTAAGCACCTCGACACTCGACACCGACCCGTGGGGTAGGCACAAGATTACCTACAAAGATAGTCGTGGCAACATAACAGGCTACTCCATAACCGAGATTGATGCCTGGGGCAAGCCCAAGACAACACACAAAAGCGACGACCCCACAACCTCAATATGGTTCTGGGAGTATGACATTATGTTTTAGCCACGATGAAAATAAGGGTTGTAACCAATTAATGATACACTGCTCACAAATTGTGGAAAAACATTTGTTTTTTGCAGAATAAATTGCTATATTTGTACTATCATTGCGGAATACGCAATGTTTTAGATGGCATTTAGGGCTGTCGTGGATTTTGTTAATCAGTTAAATATATTTTGCCTATGAAGCATAGCGTATAGTTGATACGCACATTTTAGACATATTGGAAAAGCGTTTTAGCTTTATTCTGCTGCTCAGGAAGTTTGGCGACTAATAGACAGAAGGAATAATAGTTGAAATGCTCGCGCTGTATAGCGTGGGCTTTTTGTTATATTATTCTGTCGGGTTACGCCAAACACCTCTGAGCGGGAATATAACTAATTGTCCCGCGCTTTTTTTTGTGCGTGCATCAAGGACATAGTAATCTAACTTGAAAACAAACAAATTATGAAAAAAATACTACTAATAGCTATATTTGCAATATGTTATGTAAGTGTTAATGCCCAGGATATTATAAAAACTAAAGATAATACGGAGGTGCTATCTAAGGTAATAGAGATCGGCGAAACAAGTGTAAAATACAAGAAATGGGAGAATTTGTCAGGACCAACTTATACAATTTCAATTTCTAGAATTAGCTCTATAACCTATCAAAATGGCAAAGTCGATACTTTTGCTAACTATGTTGCTGAGACGTCAGATATTGCACAAAGTATTGACATTGCAGGCGAAAAAGTATCTACTAGCGTGCAAACTTCTGGAAATAATATATCAAGAAGTGTTGGTAATGTTGCAAGACAACAAGATTTATATGCAAAAGCTCGAGTTCTTAAAACTTGCGGTTTTGTACTTGGAGGATTAACATTTGCGGGGTGTTTAGTGTGGGGAATAGTACAAATATCTGATAGTGATGGATTTCCATGGGCTCCCGTATTGGTCGGAAGTATTGGCACCACTGCTATAATAGCTGCATTTGCAGTACCAGCTGATGAATTAGAGGCAAAAGCAGCAATTCTATCTTGTTATAATTTAGTTGAATATGAGATAAATGATAATATTGCACTGAATGCTAAAGGCTTTAGATATAACCCAACAAACACCTCATTCTATGGTGTTGGTGTCAGTATGAAATTTTAGTATTACAACATACAACAAGTCAAGTAAACGCAATATAATGTAGCACTGCTGAGTCGGCAACTCTGCCACACCGCGAGAACCGTCAGTAGTTTTTATTTACAGAACTTGCAGATAAACAAAGAAATAGGCGGCAGTCGTGATGACTCCCGCCTATCCTCTTACAGAAGCAAGTTCTGTAATAAAAACTACTAACCCAAGAAATATTCAAGTGATGAAAACCCAACTCTTTATCGTATCTTTGCCATCAGAGTGATGGGACTTAAACAGCATCCTCATTACAAATAAAAACCCGCGAAGTGATGTAACCTCATCACTTTTCTTTATCTTTGCCATCAGAATGAATAAATTTATACCACATAGTATTGACGCTCTCGACACCTACGAATCGGAGCTTATGGGAGAGGTCAAGGCGGGATTTCCCTCGCCTGCGGAGGATGTTCGTGAGAAGTTAGACCTCATAAAGCTTCTCGTGAGGCATAAGGCATCGACATTCTTCTTTCGTGTGAGTGGTGTGTCGATGGTGGATGCTGCGATGGACGAGGGCGATATCATAATCGTCGATAGGGCAATAGACCCCTACAATAACTGCAAGGCTGTGTGCTACATCGATGGCGAATACACCGTAAAGCGTGTTGAGATGAGCAATGGCAAGGTACGCCTAATGCCAGCCAACGAACACAGCACTGCCTATAAGCCTATTGATATTAGCAACGAGAATAACTTCTTAATATGGGGTGTTGTTACCTACGTCATAAAGAGAATGTAAAAATATAGCCTATGTTCGCCCTTGCCGACTGCAATAACTTCTTTGCCTCTTGTGAGCGAGTGTTCCGTCCCGACCTGCAAGGCAAGCCCGTCATTGTTCTGTCGAACAACGATGGCTGCGCCATTGCACGTAGCAACGAGGCTAAGGCACTGGGCATAAAGATGGGCGACCCACTCTTCAAAATACGCGATATTGTCAATAAGCACAACGTGGCAGTATTCTCCGGAAATATGGCTCTCTACGGCGATATGTCGCAACGTGTACGCTGGGTGTTGGAGGAGTTTGCGCCCTCGGTCGAGGTATATTCCATCGACGAAGCATTCCTTGACCTACGCGGTATGGATAGCACAGACTTCGACGCCTACGCAAAGCATATATCGGCACAGTGCTGGCGGATGACATCCATCCCCGTATCTGTGGGTATAGCACCCACCAAGACACTTGCCAAGATAGCATCGACGCTATGCAAGCGGTACCCGAAGTTGCGCGGAGGGTGTTATATGCATCGCCCCCAAGATATTGAAAAGGTACTTCGCAAATTTCCCATCGAGGATGTGTGGGGCATAGGCAGACGTTCAGCACCCAAACTAAAAGCCATAGGCATCGCCACGGCATATGATTTCACCAAGCTCACCGAGGCGAGCGTGCGAGCTATGCTAGGTATAACGGGGGTTAGAACGTGGAGGGAGTTGCAAGGTATTCCATCTATCGAGTTTGAGGATGGCTTCGAGGCACGACAGTCAATATGCGTATCACGCAGCTTCGCCTCGGAGATATACGACAGCAGAGAGCTTCAAGAGCAGATTGCCAACTTCGCATCGACCGGAGCCGAGAAGCTACGCAAGCAACAGAGCGTGGCAGCAGAGATGGTGGTCTTTGCCTACACCAACCGTTTTAGAGAGTCGGCACCACAAACCTACTCGAACACCCTCGTACCCTTGCTCATGCCCACATCAGAGCATAGAACGATAGTTGCACAGGCTGTAAGTGCGGCAGGCAAGATTTTTAGACGTGGCTACGGATATAAGAAGGCGGGGGTCATAGCCACGAAGCTGGTAGATGAGAGGGGTGTTATGCACTCGCTATTCGAAGATAGAGCCACCCTTGAACGTGAGCATAGAATCACATCGGCGGTGGATGCCATAAACTCCACCTTTGGACGAGGCACCATAAGGCTCGCTGTACAGGGTAGTGGTAAGATTCGCTCGGCAAGCGACAAACAATCACCACACTATACCACAAAGTGGAGCGACCTACCCAAGGTCAGTGTGAAGTGATGGGCGACGACTGCCACGCTGCTAAATGTAACGAAGACATATCAACTCTATAATATGGATAATTTAGAAATCATTGTTCGAGACGCAAGGCGTGAGGATGCGCCACTTATTGCTCGTATGGTATGTATGGCTGTGGGTTACGATGAGGCGCACCCCATATACCCCGTATTTCTCACTCTCGCCCAACGTCGGCGTACACAGTATAGCTACCTCAACTCACTCGTTTGCGAGGTTGATGGTGCAGTAGCAGGTGCTGTTGTGGGCTACGATGGGGCTATGCTCGCCACGCTCCGCAAACCTATATACCCACTCCTCAAAGAGCACCTCGGCACGATACCGCATATCGAAGATGAGACCGAGGCAGGAGAATACTACCTCGACTCGTTGGGCGTACTACCCCACTTTCGTGGCAAGGGTGTGGGACGCGCCTTGGTCGAGGCTCTCTGCAATAGGGCTTTTGGCGAGGGCTACGCACGTGTAGGACTCATTGTAGATTACGACAACCATAAGGCAGAGAGCCTCTACACCTCGTTGGGTTTCGAGCGTCGTGGAACAAAGCTCTTCTTAGGTCATAAGATGTGGCATTTGCAACGTTCTACGCCCTACGACATACATCGTCGTGTGGAGCTATCCACGGCAATTACCCCCTTTCAGCGCAGGGTATATTTAGAGCTACTCACCATACCTTCGGGTGAGACAATAAGCTATGGTGAGTTGGCACGCCGCATAGGTTGTCGTAGTGCGCAGGCGGTAGGTCAGGCCCTTAAAAAGAACCCCTTTGCGCCCGATGTTCCGTGCCATCGTGTTGTTGCTGCTGATGGCACACTATGTGGCTACAATGGTGCGCGAACAGGCAAAGAGATAGAGCGCAAACGCCAACTCTTAGAGGCGGAGAGACACCCTAAAAAATAGCTGATTACATAAAAAATAGAGGAGTGGCAATACACGAAAATGGTATTTTGCCACTCCTTATTATGTTAACGGTTAATCAACCCTACTCCCTATTTTTGAACTCCTCTGCTATACTTCGATATGGAGTGGTGCGACGAACTACCCGCCCCCACCTACGGCTAATAGAAGAGTCCCTTACGACCGAAGATGGCATAACCGAAGTTGAAAGTCAGATAGAGGTTATTCTTTGTACTGAAATCATACTTGGTGAGTGCCAACGACACGGGGCCTATTGGCGTATGGTAGATTAGCGAGAGGTCTGCCATATAGTGCATAATATCACCCATATACCTATCACGCCACATAGCAAATACGCCAAGACGGGCATAGAGGTTGTCGTATATGCGCACCGTAGGCATAATACCAACACCCAAATAACGTTTAGCGCGATATTCGGGCATATATATCATTCGTGAGTGTAGCAGCGGTGCAAACTGTGGAGATGACATAATGGTTGCCTCCTGCGAGTCGAAGGTTGCGTGGTTGGTATATACACCCTCGACCATATATCCCAACGAGAATGCTCCGTTTTGCACAACATCGAAGTACTGCTCCCACGATAACTTAGCACCCCACCACTGGCGTATCTTGCTATAAAGGTCATCGCCCTCAGGGTAGATAAGTCCATCACGCGAGTCTCGCCTATCACGACCATAGACATAGCTTAGCGATGTATCGAGTTTGCCACCACGTGTCGGGAACAGAGGTTTATTAAGCGTGCTATACGAGAAGTTCAGGCTGCTCGCCACGTAGTTGAAGTTCGTTGACTGGCGATCCTTATACTCGTCCATATTATAGATATACTGGTTGCTACCTACGTTGACCGTAAAATCGGCAATACTACGACGCGTAAGTGCCGAGCCAAGCGACAGCGAGAAGTAGTTCTCAAAGGCACGTATAGGCTCTGTATTATCCACCTCCGTTAGGTTGCCAAAGTTTCCCTTCAACGTATTGGTTAAGTTGAAGTTATACGAGTAGTCGAGGTAGAATGGCATACGATGCACGAAGGTCGTACGACCCTTGACACGTGCCATAGTATATACCGGTCCGAGCAACAAGTCGAGGTTAAACGACTGAATAACCCTACCCCACCATCCATACTGCAAACCGATGTATGCCTGGTTGAATGCCGTTGACGAGATGTTACCACCTATCGAGATATCGAACCTCGGCTTCACACGCAGTGGAAGGTGTACGTCGTAGAGATTTGTGCTATCGTTATACATCACCATCGGGAACTCGCTACGCACAGCCGTATTTGCCAACATCGAGAGGTAGTTGCGGCGTGCCTCGTTTACGCTCAACTTCGTATCCTCACTCTTGCGCCAACCGCGCTCCCTGACGTGCATAAGACGATTAACCATCTCGGTCTGATTGTCGTTTAAGC